>JGI24159J19872_10005363_pt1 | contig 16573 bp, 10 predicted proteins | sample Ectturendosymbi4_FD_19872 | JGI IMG/M metagenome (IMG submission 19872) | reverse complement strand
AATTCAAAGTGGGATTTGCTTTGTTGCGCAACTTCGTATGTGAACACCACAAACTTCTAAGTGTTATGGACTTAGTCTTTAGTCAGCGAGAAATGTTGATTGCTAGTGTTACCTTAGTTGTTGAACAAGTGTGACTCACACGCGTGATGCTGTACAGTTGCATGAAAATGAAAAACGCACCTTTAACCCTTATAACCCTCGAATGCTATCGCGGGTCTTCTAGACCCGGGTCAAAGGAGGTCACCACGTGAAACCTACGTAAGCACGCGTCGAAGCGCTTTCCACNCTTGAGCAACTTCATTTTTTNGTNTGACTTGTTGACAGGTGCGCCTGCGGTCTTTCTTTGCTCGTTTAGATTTTGCAGTGNACGGGAAAGGTNGTGATTTCGGGTCTCGCTGACCCGACGTTATGGTTAGTGTGAGTGACCTTACGCTGTATGGACCATAAAGCGCCAGGTGGCTGTAAATAGATGAAACTCACTCAGCGCATGCTTCTACGGTCTTGTCAGCAGTGCACAAAAAGAGAAGTTATTCACGCCCATAATTTTTTATGAGTAATTCAGTTCAGTCATATATGAAATCTTCGCTATATTGGTCTACATACCTTTTCATCAAAAATCGTATCATATTAGAGTACAAAGTAACTTTGTTAGTGCTCAAACTGCTCAGTGAGAGTTACATTTTCAGTGTAGTTTTTGTGATAAACTTCAGTTGAAGGAAAGTATATTTTTTTTATTTTTGAAAACCGGATCTGACACACCCGGCGGCAGCATTAACGTGACAAAAACTGAGCGATAGTATTTCAGTTAACTGTTTGAAAAAGTTTTGCCATTTACAAACGTATGGCACAATCTTCTTTTTTCAACGGCAACTACCCACTACCAAACATTCCGTTCATTATACGTATTTTTCGGGTAGACAATCTATTCTAGAATGAGACATTGGTCTTTCCCTTGTGTGGATGTAATCGCAAATGACGGTGGCTGTTTTTTGTTTAGTTTCCTCTTCGGTTTCCGCTAACCTAGCTTCGCTGCGTTAAACGTGTTTTACAACATTTCAGACCAAATCCACTTTTTCTACATTGTATTTTAAGCACAGATTGCAGGTTTTTTTCTTTCCAGTTGCATGTTATTTGGTATCTGTACGTTGTTCAAATGTTTAGGTTTCAAAATAGAACAGCATTCCAAAGAAAAATTTAGAAAAAAACGTGCGCTTGTACTGGTTGTTTTCTGCACGTTCAAAGACCCACAGTGAATTTCAAGTAGCTTTGGAACCCATTTAGGCCACCGAATGTAAAATCTGGTCAAAGCACCACCTGCGCAAAAATTGGAGTCGGGAAATATTTTGTTCAAGTTCGCTGCCAATAAACACCTGCTTCGAATTTATCTCGAATTCACCTGACGTAAAACATTATTTAACATTTTATTCTCAAACCACTTCGTCCGTATCACTTTAATTAAGTGAAACCGTTAGTCATATTCAACCACCGGCTAGTGGAGGTCACTGTGTTTGATTCCAGGGTATGGAAAGTGTAAGCGTTTCACTTTAGGACTCGTTTAATCAAGACTTGACCAACCTGCCCTGCAGCGCTCTTGCGTGACACAAGATGTAAACGAAGCTGCAAAAGTTCTCAAGCGCATTGCGATGAGAGACATTTTTGAAATCTGCTGGCATTGGTCTGCTGTGAAAATAAGCAATCTCTGCACCACCAAACACAAACATTTTTCTTTTTTTAGGTTTCTATTTGTTGTTCGTATATACTGCATACAGTATTCGTTGCTTACGCTACATATTCTCGTACTTGAGTAACCTGCGCCGAAACTCCCAGTGGCATAACATGATGGAAAGGGCCACTACCTATAATCAACATCTGCATGCAATTTGTACAGTTGTTCATTCTGATAATATAATCCTTGAGCTTTCTTGGTTTCAACAACAAACTGTGTCGTTCGTTTAACAATTGCGTAGATATACAGTACAATACGGCAAAGCCTCCAGCGGGAATTAGCTGCCAATCGCTTTAAGACATATAACGTTTGTAAAACTGGCACACCTTTCATAAAAATATAACAACGTTCGCACCCCCTAGTTTTAAAAAAACGTCGAAATAACAAAAAACAGTCTAATTTTGCAATGTTTTCATGTTCAAAATTACTACTCGTGTTTTGATACTGACAGCACAACAGAAAACTCTCAGTCATACTGTTCAACCTTCATACTTACAGCTCATTAAAAACAAACCTGGCGATTTTTTGCTGCTGCCGCTCTGAAATTATGCGATCATACCTTGACACACAATTACTCAGAGCCAGGCGAAAATCGTTTGAGGGGTTCAAATGGTTCCGATACAGCACCTGTTTTTCAAATGAAGTGGAGAGGAAAATCCAGATTCTCACAAATATGTTGTTGCAAAGGGCACTATAATAGACCGGGCTTCTGTACTCAATTGCTGACAACTTTGTATAGTTGAACACCAGAAACATTCGAGTTCTGTAACATCAAACAGCAATCTCGCCATAAGCATTTAAACGTCACAATGCGCCTACAATCGCATCACCGGCCATCTTCTACGTGGTAACCGCAGCGCAAATCAGAAATAGCAATACACACCTTTAGCACTATTGTTAATTTAGTGATGTTAGTTGGTATAATTAGACTGGATAATACTCTTTGAGCAATAGCACATGCAAGCCTTCATAAACCTCGGTTCTTTTGAAAAATGTGCATCCAAGAACATATACAAAATATCGCCCTCAAAATCGCATTTTGGACCCCAAAAGTCGTGTTGCAGACCCCCAGGGTCCGGGATCCACCGGCTGGAAACCGCTTTCAGTAGCGTAGCCAGCCCAAAAATTTTTGGACCGCGTTTCCGCGTTCAGTAACGTAGCCAGCCCAAAAATTTTGGGAGGGACTCACAAAATTTGGGGGGGTCAAAATGCTTGATTTTAGGCAAAACACTATTTTGTTTGGAAAACCACCTCTCAAAGCACAAAATGACTATATGTTTTAAAAATTTTGGGAGGCCATCGACCTCTAGGCTCTTCTTGGCTACGCCTATGACGGCATGTTGGGGAGTTTTGATTGTTTGCGATAAACAGTTTTCAGAATCTTTTCCAAGACATTCTGGTTTCGAAAAGATTTTTGATTACAATACCCAGGAGTGGAGCATGGATTTTTTGTGCTACAGTTCTACCAACGCTTAGAAACGAACTACGCCCTTTGCAGTCTTTGCCAAACATAAAATGGCTGGAAACCCTTTGTGAGTGATATAAACACCGCCGCAACTGCAATAGTCACAGGCAGGGGTCTTACTTATAGTANGCCTTTCGTTGCTTACATTGAATCCTCATATGTTTATTCCTTGCATTATTCAGGTTGCACATTTTTTGCCTATTAAGCTAACTANTTGAGTTTTATAATCAAAGATTTTATAGACCGCGAAATAGTGTTGGAGATGTCCGAAAATCCTGACTGAATTTTCGATAACTTTGCAGAAAAGAAGTTGCACAACAAGAATTTCTTCTCCTCAGTAAAGTTTCGACCTGGAGGAAGTCACAAGGTTAGCACAACCACTGTCGCTAAAATTGTTTTTTCTAAATTGTGTTCAGCTTTTACAATTTCCGTAACTTTTTCATTAGTAATAATCCCACTGGTTTCCTTTGCTTATGACACAAAATAAATCAGGTATTTAACACTTTCTTCAGCTTTAAAATAAAAATTGCTGCTACTAAGGGCCGGATTTACCAGTAGGTTATGTAGGTTTACGCCTAGGACCTCAAGTTCCAAAGGAGCCTCCAGCACAATCTGGTACGCACAGAGTCAATTGCCGGTATATGTTCATTTCGATAAATATTCGTCAAAAAAGTATGTTTTAATTATTTCATGAAATTCAGTTTTATTCACCTGATCAGATTTCGTGCTGATAACGCCAGAGTTTTCCAACGAGTTTCTATTAGTCTCAATCTCAATATGACCGTTTGTCAAGCGGCATGCCAACTATTGTGTCGATATACTCAAAGCTCATTGGTTGCATCCTGCGTTTGGTGAATCGTGTCGATTGTTACTTGTGAATCAGGCGAAAGAACTTGTAGCTGTTCGGGTTTGAAATGCACCTGATCAAAATTTAAGGTTGCACTGCAGATAAAAGCTATGTCTGCGGCTAGCAGCAGTATCCTACAATAAAAACATAGTTGCTTCTTCTGAGCAAAACAGTAGTTTTGTTAGCTTTTCTATTACGTAAAACTGGTTTGGTATTTTAGATGTGATTTTTTCCATTTTCTTTAACAAAGTCATTCCGAAATCAGATAGCTGTCAAGTGCTTGCTTAAGTTTGTACTGCTCCCATGCTAAACAAATCAGAGAAGATCTTGATGAGCTTGAATAGCAAGCAAAGTCACTTTGCCAAATGGCAACCACATAACTCTACCTCAAAGAGACAAAGAATCGGGAAACAGCAAGAAAATGATGAAAGCGCGTTTGGGTCTGATGAGTTAGAGATTATAATTTCTCAGATTATCCAACCATACGGATCCTTACTTCTTAACGTGATGGTCACTATCTGCTCAGGAGATAGGTATTTTTCAACATTTACAAAGAATTATAAATAAATTAAAGGGTCACAATCTTCCAGGAAAGGTTGGCCGCACTCAGCATTCGGGGCATTAAAAGTGACAAACTTAAGCAAACAAATTTTAATGAATTACTTGATGATTTTTTATGAATAAAGCCAGCACAAAACCTTCTTAATGGTTTACTGTGCCATTTTCAGCCTTACTTGATTCGATTATTGTAGCTTCTTATTTCCTAAAACGTATTTTAATAATGACAGCAGAAGGGAAGTTTAAACCTGTCCCGTCGCCATGGGGGAGCATGTGTGGGCTCANNNCCTCCAAATTGAAATAACAAACACCATGAATCAGTGGAGATTTTAACAAATCTTCAGAATGTCAAGNCCCTTGCACAAATGTAAAGCCCCGCATTANAGACTTTCTGGCGACGGTTCTCGATTAAAACTCATATCCTTTCGCCTGAAGGTTTCGTTGCGTTCGATTCTTAGCAGTCTAAAAGAGTGACAAAAACGCGAATCGTGAACTTGGCAGTTGCAGCCATTTGGGTGCGCTTCACTTGACGTGTTTTGCTCGTGCGTGTGAGATTTTTACAGCCGTGGTAAGCGAGTCGTAACATGGTTCTGACGTTGTGCTTAAACGTCTTCATGCCGCCACGCATAGGTGCAGTGTGTTTGTTTTTTTGAACACAGATAAGAAAAAACAAGTGTAAAGCTTATAAAAACCGCAGGCAAGGTGCTTTGTTAAATATTTAACAGGGGGGTTTTCGGTAAGTTTGCCTGTGGAAATTAATAATCCGTTTTTGCGTCGAAGGCAGCAAAAAGCGCATTGACTGTGGGGCACTCCAGCAACGATTTAGACTTTTTTATTCACCATACTTTTAGAGCGGGAGTTCACAACCTTTCTCCGACCATGTACCCCTTCAGCAGTTTGACAGATAAGCATGTACGGTACCCCTAAAACTCCTTATGACAAACAAGCTGAGTAAAAAAACAAAAATCTATTGACTATTAACAGAACTTTTAGATTTTAGAAATATAAATGTAGACTCCTTTTTTATGTAACAAGTTTAATTTGTTACGGTGGTACGAAAAGTGCCCCCTCGGATAGGCAAATGTACCCTTAGGCGTGCATGTACCCCGGGTTAGGAACCCCTGTCTTAGAGCCTCAATATCGCCAATTTCGGCTTTTCGCAAGTTGATTAACGGTTTTCCATTTTTTCCTCGCAACAGAGGAAAAGGGCGTTCACAAGTTGGATAGCCTTAGAAGGGCCTTGCATCAGCCAAATCCGGCCCTGCTTCTGATTAAATTCTAGATATTTGGCAACATTTCCAATTAATGTCTCGTTACATGCGTTTGCACAACGAACAACAAATTGAATTATAATCTGTCTTTCCTTACACGACTGGGGTGTTTCTTGATTTAAAATCAATACTGTGAAAAAAAGCTGGATGCAAATATGTCAAGCAAGTAGGTTCACATATTGGCAATGAACCTCTCGTTTTTCAGGAAAGAAGAACGTCGTTCATGTGCACCTTAACACACAGCAACAAGATTCAAAGACAAAAGCAGTGTTTATTGATGTAAGATTATGTTTGTATATTTGATTGGCGATTAAAGGTCAACGTGATGGAATTGCCGACTGAAATATCTGAACTATCTCGTTTTGACCAAAATTTCCGCTTCCACGCAGATGAAACGTAATTGAAATGCACTATACTTTGGATATAGTAGATCATTTAGAAATCATACATCTGCTCTTGAACAAGACTAACACGAGCTATATAATGTCTAAGATGTTTTTTGATCTTTTGTTATCCCACAGTAACCTATTTTAGTAACCCCCACAATAACCTAACATAGTAACCTATGTTAAACTGTTCCTGAGCCTGATGCCCAGCTTTCAAAGCTAATCCAGCTTTCTTTTTCATGTTTCTACTTGTTCACTTGTTTTTCTCGAGAATAATAGTTTTATGATTACAGCAAGATCACTAAGTTGCAACAAATACGTCCTTACTCGCAAAATCAACGAAAACGTAAGTTGTCTATAATTCTAAGAGAAAATAGAATCTGTTCTTCACAATATGCGATAATTGCTTCTCACCGGTGTTCGATTGGAAAACCCGAGCGGGAAGTACGCTAAGCTTCACAATGTGGCAGCAAGCAACAATATAAATCACTCGAAGAGATCACTCTCGTCGTCACCATTAGCAAACACAATCAACAGTTCTCCACATTCACAAGCAATGTTAGAGGTCACTCACCAAGACCACTCTACCGGGATCACTCTATTACAGCTTCTTCGCGCCACTTATACACGGGTGTTATTCTTCGCACACATCCCGTTCATGATGAATTGCACATTCAACGCTACCTTAACCGATAGGTTGCAACACCGGCATTTTACTAAGATGATTCCTGAAGCGGTGTCTACTGTTGAATTTTTTATCACATTCCAAATGGTATATCATCAAAAGACTAAAAAACAATTTAAGTCAATGGCCAACAACAACACGCTATTTCGTCAAACATAGGAAAACAAACTTTTGCCAAGAAAATACGGACATATTATGGCAAAGCGTTAGACAAATTTCAGCTTTTTTCTATCATATTTGATTTTTATTCTTCTGCTTAATCTTTTTCTTTTTTTTTGTTAATTTTTGTGACGGCAATTGGCGGCAGGCCGAAGCCTGAACTGTGCTTCTTGCCGAGGCGGTTGAGGTGAACGCCCTTGCCCAAGGAGTGTTACGGCTATTCACGCAGTGGCTGTGGATCGACCACCCAACCTTCCAGTTGAGAGGCGGACACTTTACCACTGCGTTATTGCCAGCGTGGTCCATCTACAGGCCCGCGGACAGAATGTTTAAGGCCCGCCAGCTTTCTCAGTATTGATTATTGTGTGTATATTACAGCAGGTGATTATAATCAGAACAAGCATAAAATCTGTTAAATAATAGTGTGCAATATTAACGGCGTTAGACCAGACTGTAGAGAGCTTCTGGAAATTAGTCAGCAAAGATAGGTTACCAAACTGAACGATTTCGCATTAATAATGCACTCGATGTTTGGAAGCACATTCGTGTACCAAGGAATTTTTTTCCGGTGGCGGTAATCGCATATTTACAAAATATAACCTTGTTCTGGCACAATGAGGTTTTCAGCCAATCACAGCGCGGAAAACATTCCAGATGATTGATGATTGCTGAAGAGGTTGTTTGTTTCACAGAATAGTGTCTGTAGTCCTGAGTGTAGTGTCACTGGTGAGTAGAGCAAGCTACTACTACCTACGTTTGTTGCAAAGTGGACAGACTAGGATGGCTAACCTGTGACCAAGAAAAGCTCCACATGGGCAGCCATACTTGCCTAATTTGAACAAAATTCACAATATTCTCAAGTTGTAGCCTAAGCACTATATTAATTTATGTAGTAGTCATGATTGTGATTCACAACATTTAGCTACGTACAAACAGATTTTGGTATGGTGCACAGAAATTGTTAATTAATTCAAAGGTTGTACTCTGATTGTTTTTGTAAATTTTTCATACTGTACTCTAAACAAGAGAAATGTTGATTCTAACTTATCAGAGGCAAGAAATATGAATAGTATTACAATACATGTTTGAATGTATTACAAATGTATTACATAAGAGATATGATGTGCTCTCAGTAAAAGAAATTAATTGAAAACGCTGTTGTTCTTGGTGCTGCAGTGCATAATCTAGTCTATAACCTGCACACGTACTACCCTGGCTTGTGGTTCTTAATTCGTTGCATTGAAATACTTNCTTTNCCGAGATTGTGTAAACACATTAGGCCACAAGTGGCTGCTATCTTTCCAATATGGGTAAGCCAGTGTTCGTCTTATAAGCTGGCTTCAACCGTGACTAGGCTAAAAACATTTTTCAAAAAGCCGCTGCTTTGCAAGAAGCCGTCATAGCAACTCGTTGTGAGACGGGCTTCAGTAATCATCAGGAATGTTAGCCGTGCTGTGATTGGCTGAAAACCTCTTAGTTCCCGAACAAGGTTACATTTTGTAAATATGCCACCGGCTTCAGGACACTGAAAAAAAAAGAATCACTTCCCGAACGAATCACCTTTAAATAACTCGACAATTCCCTTATCGAACGCATCGCCCGATGACAAAGAGCGACAAAAATCAAAACACTAGAAAAACTCACAAATGACTACAAGATATTTTTAACACGTGTGTGAGGGTACATTTTCTACCATGAAACAAGTCAAATCTAAAACAAAGTGAATGGCAGACGAAACGGTGGAACATAATCTCTGACTTGCTACCACTAACACATTGGCATTGATGAGGTAAAGATAGTGTCACAGAAGCTTCAATCACAGCAGTCGCACTGATAGATATTTGTAATGAATTGTTTGTTGCTATTGCGCAGCAATTTCAATGACACTCTCACTTAAACTAAGTTGATTTCCCTTTTCAATTTGAAATCTTGTGAATCTGTTGTTTTACATATCTTTGTTTTGGAAGTGGCCCACGAGTTGTCGCGTTTTTGTAAAATGGTGGCCTGTGGGCCGAATGTAGTTGGACCACGCTGGCCGAAAAACGACAAATCAAGCAGCTAATCACGTCTTAAAGGATTAGCTAATTAATTTGTCGGCAAAACCTTCCATAACTTTTTTCCTCTCAATATTTTCATTTGATATTTGGTGGGATGTTGTAGCACACAAGGAAAGCCTGTTCTGCAATTTTCAGATGTTTTGTGTGTGTTGATTGGGTACAATTCACTCTTCAAAGATATGAAAAAGGCAAAACAATCCAAAATTTTTGGGTTTTGCTCTGTTTTGCACCCCCCAAAAAGTTCATTTCTTCTATTATTTTCGCAAGTTGTGGTCATGATAGACATTTTATGCAGAAACTTTTTGCCAACGTGTTTCGTTTCCGCTCCACGGTTTCACAAAAACCTCGAATATTTTTGGCAAAGTGAAAAACTGGTTTTCCATCAAAAAGACGTCACATGTATGTGCATAATACCTCAAAAATTATTTGCGGTCTTCCGAAAGCGAAGATGTCTTCACTAACTCTCTAGCGTGATTCGCTGGCGAGTCATGGCTGATTTTATCTTCAAAAGGCACGATCGTGCCATCTGCGGATCTTAATGGGTGTACAAATTGAAAGGTACGGTATGCTGTGGATTTTTGTGCTTTTTGCATACTTTTTCTGTGGCAATAACAGAGTTGAGTTTCTCTGCAAATGTTAAAGAGCATAAATCCAATGAAAACAAAGTCAGAATTTGGATGGAAATTCACACACTAGAAGATTTAAAACATCGCTTAGAGTTTTCAATAGATGCAATGCAAAAACTTCTTCATTATGTGAAATCATTGAGATGTTCCCAAAAATTAAGAATGGAATATGAAGTTTGTACTCTAACATTATAGTTAATGCAATCGCCTATTTGCAAAAAACAAGCTTGTCATGTAATACTGAAAGAATGCCTATAGCATTCAGCTGCTAGAAGCAGATCTACAGTCGCGCTCAAAAGTTCAAAGAACACCTGTCTAAAATCTGGATTTTTACAGCAAGTTTGGAAAATTGTCTCATTTGCTTCGTCACATTACTTTTTATGTTGGAAGAACATTGTTACATTACTGATGGTTCTATTGCAACCTTTAGAAGTGCGCTTTTTAACAATTTGGTTGTCTTGTCAGTGTCACAATAGAAGCAAGAATGTTCAAAACTATCGCAAGTTTTACTTCTGAAAATATGGGCAAAAACAGTGTTTTCAGGTGTGGACAGGTCAAAAANTATTATATTGCATGAAGAGGGGTACTCAGAAAGGTAAATATCTGAAAAACTGAAGTTCAGTCAAGACTGCAATCCATCAACAATACCTTCCTCCACTTTTNAGTGGTCCAGTNGAGGTGAGACTTTGCAAAGGTATTTCTCTTAGTTTTCATGGAAGGTGCAAGCCCANCTTTTCTGGGAAGTTTGTAGGCTCTGAGCCCAAATTAATCACTGAAACGACGTATCAGGGTAGATGTCTGACATCTGCACCTGTAAGCAACAAATCTGATCAAATATTTTCCTCAAAAGTGGTGAGTAAGCGTACTACCATCTTCTTTCTGATGTGATCATCTCTTTGACTGGTAACCTTGGGCCTACTAGTCCCGCTCAAGTCCTGAAAACTACGTCTCGAATCTGGCAACTGCCGGCTGCATTACTTACAGTCCTGCTGAACTTCAGTTTGTCAGAGATTTGCCTTTCTTAGTACCCCTCTTCATGCAGTATAATAATTTTTTACCTGTCCACACCTGTTAACCCCTTTTTTGCCCATATTTTCAGCAGCAAAACTTACGATAAATTTGAACATTCTTGCTTCCATGACAACCAGATCGTTAAAAAGCTCACCCTTAAAGGTTGTACTAGAAGCATAAGTTATGTAAATATGTTCTTCCAACATGAAAAGCAAAGTGACGAAGCAAATGAGACACTTTTCTAAACTTGCTGTAAAAATCCAGATTTTAGGCAGGTAATCTTAAACTTTTGAGCGCGACTGGATAAATATCACATCTTGTTTTGTGTTTAGGCTTATCAGACAGCGCTCCGATATCTTGTGGCCGATCCTCCGAAACCAGAGCAAGTCGATTTATTTTGGACAATCGTAGTGCAGCAGCAAGCACAGCTGGTTGTCTCTTTGGAAGGACACGTGGGTTCACATCGCTTTACAATAGCGTTATTTTTTCTTATTGCAGTTATTATTCTCCCTTATTGCAGCACCGCATCCGCCACATCTGAAACATCTGATCAAACCATCCTCAACCTTTGAAAGATTAAATGTATCACAGGACTGTTTCAGTACCGTATTTATTCGATTTTCAGTCGCCATTGAATTTACGCCGCACGAAATGGCGTGACAAATTTAATGTAAGCCGCCCTTTGATTGTGTTGTAAGCCGCACTTGAACATAGGTTACCTAAGCCTCCGAGATACTTTCGCGTACTAGCACGTTATCGTTTTTAATTGGTAACCCTGCTAATGATGCTTACACCACTACAACTGTCTTCTGTTCATCATAATCCCTCCTGTGACGCATGTGCGCTTGATGCTAAAGAAATAGAATGGGAAAAGAGAGTTTGATCGACAAAAAGTAGCCAAGGAAAGACTGAACGTCATCTATACCTTTCGATAAGGTAAAGAAATAAAAGATGTAAGCCGCACGAAATGATGAATAAGAACATTGTAAGCCGTGTCTTTTGTTTCAAATGATTCGAAAGAGTTCATCTAAAATTCTTTGAATCATTTGGATTGAATGGAAAATGCTTAATAGCAGTACATTTGAAAAATAAAAATCTAGTTATTGTTGTCACTCAGGCAGGACGTATGCTGAAACAAAGATCTAGGCAAATCACATTGTGCATTCTGTCTCAATCAATGGCTTTGTAAGATTTGAATGCAGCAAAATTTAATACCATTAATAAGCCGTTGCTGTCGAAACACTTGCACGTGCATTATAATACAACAANTTGTACAAAACAACGAACATCAAAATGTTTCGTTCCGGACAAGAAGCAGGGACATTGATTGTTACGTCATGATTGTTACGTCAGCTATTGTCTGTTACAGTGAGTTTCGTTTGCCAGTTGTTTGCTAAGTGGTGACACATATTTCCCTTCAAAAAAACAGAATTAAACTGGCATGAACGTATGATGAAAAAAGAAATCTTCGAAGTTGATGGAGATACCACTTGAAAAAACATTCTGGCTTTGCATTTTTCTTTTATGTCAAATGCCTAATAAAACTTTCATTGTTGACAAATCTGTTTCATTCGAAGATATTTTTAGAAAGACTTCTTCACCTCCTCAGCACAACAAGTGTCTGACACAATTAACTCAGAAAAATTCACTGTCCAAGTGTCTTCTACACAAGAGATGAATTTCTATGCCATCCGAGAACTAGCAATCACTTTACGCGAAGGCATTTCAGTAAGATCCGCGTGTGCAATTCAAATAATCAGTTATTCGCAATTCTGTGCAAGACGGTTTCACCATATGGGTTTTTGTCAACTATTTCTAATACTGTAAAAAGATATTTCAAAAATTATGCTTATGATGAAAAACTGAACAAAATTGTTGAATTTTTACTAAAAATGGTGATTCTGAAGTAACATAATACAATTTCTACAGCGGACGCATAGCTGCACGCATATGCAGATATACGGCTGGGAACGTCAACTTCCCCCAGTAAGCGAAACACGAAAAGTCATCACAGAGTTGAGGAATTACATATCAGCAGGAACAAACAAGATATTGTTTTATTCAAGGTATATTGTTTTTGCATAACTTTTTATTAAAAAAGTAAATCAAAATATGAAACCCTCCCAAGTTTCGCAAGTTATCTTATCTATCGCAGAACTGGCCGTATGAAAGCACGGTGCTGCGGTCAAACTTGTACTAGCAATTTTAATGAAATTCCGAATGGTGAACCATAATTGCTAATGTCACAGAAAAAGCAAAGTTTTTCACGGAAAAAAGAAATGTTTGTTTGATGGTGCTTTTTCAAATGCTTATGAAACCTTTTACCCAAAATCAAAAAGTCATGTTTCGTTAAAGATTGATTTGTACTGATCATCACTTTTTCACATATTTGTACACTGTCTAATGAATGCGTAAAAAACTCTCAAATACAGCTAAGCAAGCATTTACTTGGCATGTCACACGCGAAAACTATTCGTTGAAAGGTCTGTAGTTTATTTAACTCTAGATAGCAATTGTTCAGTGCAACAAGAGTTGTTTCAATTGTTGTTTGTAAATCTTAGACAGAGCAAGCTCCGAAGAAAGTTACTGTAAAATTAGATACAATGAGTCGTTTCATTTAATTCAGTGGCAAAGCTGGGATTTTGATAGCAGTCCTGAATTTATTGGATCGAGTTCAAGCTCAAGGGCAAGCTGACGTCTTCAGAACGGTGAAAGATATCCAAGATGTAAAAACAAATGAGTTTGATTCGAAGGTGAAATTTTGGCTACAACTTCTGTAAGCAGAAAACTCGTAGACGTCGTGCGGTTTTTCCTGCTGAGTTTCTATTTGTTTCTTTCGTCAAAGCGTTAACATCACACTCACAATTTTTTGGTCAGCAAAACCTTGACAACGAGCATACATTTATGGGCAAAACAGCAAATTTCAAACATTGTGTTCTAAAATATTGAGCTATTGGGCTGTTTTTTTATTTTTTTGTTGAATAGGCTTTCAAAGAGCTCTTTTACAATATTGTTCAGCATTTCAATTCAAAGCACTGTACGCCATCTTGTGATTTTGTTGATGCACTGATCCTTTTTTATTATAAACCTTTGTCATTCCTCGACAATGTTCAAAATATTAAGGAATCGTCTTTTTTGCAGGAGCTCTACGAGTATTGTTACACTGTGGTGGTTGATCAGCTATCAGCCTTCGACACCTACGTCAACTGCTGAATGATTGCAACATATCTCCAGAACTTGATACTGTAACTTAGAAAATTAGTTATCTTGATAATTTAGCTTACATATCAAGCCGCAATGATGCTTTGCCAGGGCCGGATTTACCTATAGGCTATATTGGCTTAAGTCTAGGGCCTCCAGATCCAAGGGGGCCTCCAAGAAACTGCGGTACGCATAGATTTCATTGCCGGTAGGCTATATGATCAAATCGATAAATATTTGTCAAAATTTTATGTTTTAATTATTCATGTAATTTAACTATATTCACCTAATCAGATTCTGTGTTGATATCGCCAGGGTCTTTCAATGAGTTTATGTGAATCTCAGTACGACCGTTGGCCATGCCGACTGCCGAGTCGCCGACTATTGTGTCCAGGGCTCCCATTTAGGAATTTCTGATACACTCAGATTGTAGATGAAAAAAAAAATTTCTCTGCCAAAAAAACGGAAATTTTAATTTGCAAAAAAGAGAACGGATGAAAATACCTGAGGAGAATTATTGACTAAAATGCCGATTTGCTTAAAGTTCCTCTTCCAAATTATCGCCCCCAGGGTGAACATGTAACACTTGGATCCCATTGTTCAAGACATTTTATGTAACGCTGGTGAGATATTCTAATAAATGACATTTCTCAGTAATTCAGGCTTAGGTATCCAATAACCGTTTTGATGGCTGCTTCTTGACAATGCTTGTTTGGATAACAGTTTTTCTAAACAGTCTCGGTTTTTGCCAATTTGTATTTATTTTAACATGGATAGCAAGTGAAAATGTTCTTTAAATAATGACGCAGCAGACTGGCAAAATCATAAATCTGGTCATTAAATCATAAAATGTTCCGAACGCCGGGTTATCCACACCGTCTTTGATATTACGCAGATAATACCAGAAATCAGGGATAGATTTATTGGACAACGACATGTTTAAACTATCGATATATCCTCCAGCTGTTCTTCAGGCACAGGGTGGGAAAAATGTAGGACCACATTTGCTATTGAACTTGGATCTTTGTGAAACCTTGATCTGCAACGGAATCTAAAATAGCCTACCTATGCTGGCGATATATCTTTCCTGCAATGGAAATCGTTTTTCATTTTGCATGCATAGGGTACCCAAAATGTTAAAACAGTCATTCTTAAAACATTGTTTCATCAATATTCAATTCCTTCAATTGGCATCTGATGCAATGCCCTTTTACGTAGTTTACCCAACTGTAAATCTTTCAATTTTCACGTAACCGTTTGTGACTTATTCATGTTACTTTTGCTGTATACCCAACTGCACGACTGACTTTACCGGATCGCAAGCAACCTTCAGTATTTGCTATTGATGCTGGTGTGAGCGTGCAAAACAGACTGAACATGCTTTGATTAACAGATATGAGAACTTTTTTAATCTGATGGTCGCATACGAACTCTATGGGCTAATTGACAGGAAGATCTATTAGATTTACTGCAGGTAATTCCCAAATTCATATTCCAAAAAAACACATTTAACGGGATTTTTCATAATTAAACTTAGACAATCAGATGCACTCGAAGAAAACAGATCTGGGTGGAAAAAACCAGCAATGGGAGCCCTGATTGAGTCGATTTATTTAAAGCACGTTGGCTGCTTCCTCTGTTTGCTGAATCGTACCGATATTTACGTGTGAATCAGGCGAAAGAACTTGTGACTGTTCGTGTTTGAAATGCACCTTATCGAAGCTTAAGGTTGTGTGTAAGAGCTATGTGTAGGACTATGTTGAGTTCGTGTTGGCTCCTCAACACGAAACGCCTTGTGATCCTGAATTAACAACGAAAAAAAATTTGATTACTGAAAAATAAATTGAAGAAAACAAGCTAGAAGACAACGACGAAATCACGACAAGCCAAACAAAGCTGAACACGAAATGACTACTAAAGACGTTAACCTTGCATAACATTGTCATGCGTACCTATTTGATGTATTGTAGAATTGTACTTACGCATTTACTGCACCATATTGTTGGGAGAGAGTAACCAAAATCCTTATAACATTACACTAACCAAAACGTAGCCCTAACCCTGATAAAAATCGTAATCGAAATTACTAACGATTTAGAATGGCTTTCATTCCTAGAAAAGTGACATCACGGACGCACGATTGCGCCAGACTCACGCGCTCAATGCGTGATCGCGAGGATCGCGAGACGGGAATCAACCAATGAAAATACACGATGAAATTGGTCACTGCTAAGTTCAATCGAGCAGTGGGCTTACCAAGCTTGTCACCTAAACCAGTAGTGGTCGTACCAAACTGGAACAAACCAAATTGACGGATAAAAAGTTGGCGAGCTTGTGGGGTCTGGTGAATTCGTGAACCAGAATACACTTGTAGCTAGCTATTATTCCAGAACGGTTAGACTAACGGAATCACCGAAGTTCTAACCAATTTTCAAGCAGGTCGAAGGGCGACTGCTTAACCATATGGGTTACTCTCTCTCCCCGTCTATGCCATAATAGAACTGCGCATCAACCCTTGATTACTTGTAATAAAGCTTGTATATGTTAAAGTATATTATAAACCCCTGTTGTAAGGTATATC
>JGI24159J19872_10005361_pt1 | contig 16576 bp, 7 predicted proteins | sample Ectturendosymbi4_FD_19872 | JGI IMG/M metagenome (IMG submission 19872) | reverse complement strand
AGAGGCATCGACGGGATGTTTGCATTCAGCTCCGGTTTGTGTTCTTGAATCAACAAAGATTCAAGAATCTGCAGCCGTCGCCAATTGTGCTTTGGCCGTAGTGTTTATTATAAGGCTATTTAGCACTTCCGCTTTTCGTGTACCAAAGGCTGAGGAAAAGAACAAAAATATGTTTACCAATAAGCATATAATGATTTCTGAAAATAATATTGGTTTTCTATTGGTGTTATTTTTTGCCCCAAACATTATAAACAACCTGCTCCATGCAATGTTTTTCTGAACGGTGTACGTGTACAATTTTTTTACCAAGTGAAATACTTTGGTGTGTTGCTAAATGCCTCACTGAAGAATGATGATGATGTTCAGAGACAGAGAAATCGCTATACTATATAGCCAACAAGCTCCGAGGCACTTTTGATCAGTTCTCTTCCGCAGTAAAAAACAGTGTATTTTGTGCCTATTGCATGCCAATATATGCTTGCCAGTTGTGGTGCAAATACACACACATTAACTACAAAGCGCTTGCGCGCTGCGTACAATAATGCCTACCGAATTATGCATATGCCCAGAAATGTAAGTGTTCGCCCACACCCAGTCAGCCATCGTGTCACGACGTTTGATACCTACTTGATAAATAATTTGTACCGCTTTTTGCGTTGTGCATCTTCATCTAACTTTTTTATCCGATCTCTTCAAATGTCTGCTGCTTTTTACAAATCTTCGTTTTTCCTCAATTATGAACGCACCTGCATGACAGTGACCAACTGATATGTTGTTGATGCGTTGTGCCAGTGTACGCGTCTCATCAGTATCGTTTTTGCATAACAACGAAAACCATCCGTGTGCTTCGTGGCGCCCTAGGATTTTTTTATTTGCTTGTTCCAGCATACAGACAACGTGTGCGAACCAAGTATACAAAAAGTAAGACATGCTACTGGTAAAATGTTAATCGTCAAATCCTGCTTTGAAATTCAGGAAGATTAACTGGCTGTCGATCTCATGATAAATGTGTTGCAAAGCATTTGAAACCTTGATCGGAACAGTTTGCATGTCTCTGAGCGCCAATGTGCACACCCATCTGACTTATCTTTTACTTTTTTCTTTTTATCGGTTATATGTTTGCCTCAAAGTTTGATGTTAGAATGCCTTCATTTATTTCCCACTACTGGATCCCTGCATCATGGTGGGTGAATGACGCTACAGTTGGTGCGCTGTTAAAGTGTTTAGCTCCCATCAGTGTTGGTCGTGTGCAAACACATATTCTATAATGCGCTATGGCTAACCATTTCTTGTGTTCTTGCGTTGTTTGATTGTGCCTGTGATATGGACTACGGGTCTGCAATAAATTAATTATTATTATGATATACACTGATATATGTATAAATAATTCGAAATGAATAATATATAAAGATGTTTTTCTCTTTTATTGCTAACTTTAAATGTACCCCTTCAGATAGGCAAATGTACCCCTAGGGGTACATGTACCCCACTTTGGGAACCCCTGCTTTAAAGTAACAGCAGATTTGTTCCTGTACTCCTGAGTGCGTGCAGACTTTGTCCTCGGGTCGGGCGGTTGAAGGGAAGGTCTAGAAATTTACCAGGCTGCTACACGGATATTTAAGGGTTCACTGCGATCTATCTAAGGGTACTCCCCGGCTAGGCCAACTCCAGGCGAAACCTGTTTTCATGGTTGTTCGTCACAGTCATGTTCGGTGTTTTTCTTGCATTTTTTCAGTGCTCTTACTGTAATTACAACAGGCATATACGTCTTTCCTATTATTTTCATAGCCATGTGCCTTTGCTGAAGTCAGGCGATTTTGAAACTGTGGTTGGGGGATTTTTAAATGTACAGGTAGAGCCCGAGGTAGGAAATGCTGCATATCTGAGGTCAGAATGTATACCAACTTAACAGTGATGGAGTCTCGAGACACATTTTTGCGAGTCTCGGTCTCGAAGGCTTCAGGTTTCGTCTCAGCCTCGAAGGCTGCAGGTCTCGGTCACAGCCTATTGTCTTGAGATTTTGTATATCGCAATGAAATGACTTAGTAAAACTTCTATAATTCAACGAGTTTTTGTTTGTTGCATTTGCAGGTAAGAAAAAACAAAACAGGTCGGAAAAATGTCGGAATATCGAAAAAAATTTAAACTTGGAAGTGATGACAGTTTTTTGAAAAATTTCGCAAAAATCCACAAATTTTGAAGCCTCGGTCTCGAATTTCAAGTCTTGAGTCTCGGTCTCGGAATTTTTTATGAAGTGTCGGTCTCGAAGTTTTAACCAGGTCTAGGTCTCGATGGTTACGGTCTCGACTACATCACCGCAACTTAGTACTTCCTTGATGCATTGTAAATTGGTTTCACACTGACAAGGGTTTCTGGCGTAACAGATAATATCGATGCCTGCAAGAAAATGTATGATTTTTTGATTTCCCAACTGTAAAATAATGTGAAACAGAGATAAGAACTGCAACCAGAAGCAGAAAATGCATGATTGTTTCTTTGCTGCAAATCAGTTTTAAGTGGAGACAGGATTGTCACACCGCGGAGTGAAAATGCACCATTTTAATATATCCCAGCAGTTGATTATATTTAACAGAATCAGGGTTTACGATAGGGTTTGCTGATACTAGACAGAGGCAGGAGACGCAACGTCATAGTTGTTTTTGTTGCAACTTGAATCCAGACAGGCGATGCTGCGTTGACTTAACAAGAACGGATACCGAAAACAGGAAAGCTTAAAACAAAATATTTCTAAAGAAACAAAAATAACAAACGAACACAGTAGTGATGAACAGACTTACTGTGAATTTTTACGAACTTTTGACAAGCGCACTGCAGACCAACTTTGAAGACATGCATATGGAGGTTTAGATGTTAGTCCAGTGGCGGATCTGGGCCAGGCATTGGAGGGAAGTGAAATAACGGGAGCCAATAAAGGCCTACACTTGGCTAAAATGTAGCAGATCATCTGGCGGTGATAATTTTTGCGTATCATACAAAACTGGTTACATTTTCTAACCTAGGAAGTGGCTGTTTTTGTTGGTGAAACTATTTCATCTTTCACCGAATCATCGCTGATTAAAAGCGCCTTTTGTAATAAATTCACAAAACGTCTGAAGCGGGCCCAAAAAGATGAGCCTCATTTTTCAGATGCTGCAAAGTCACAGGGAAAATTATTATTGTTCCCAACAATCTCTTGTATATAATAGTGTTTAAAGTTTTATCCTAAAACATGGTTTAGGGTATAATTGAAATCTGCCGCAGCGGGCTGAGACCCAAGGAACAGAATGGCAGGGGCCCTAACCGAGGCTGCCAGCTTCCTCTGCAGAGCTGCGACATAAAGAATTTGGTGGAGTTCCCATCTCCAAAGCAGGTTGCCGAGCCTGCCTACAAGCGACTACTTCAGTCAGATCTCTATCCTTTGACATGTCTCACACTGGTGGCACTGCTGGAATGTGAGCTCCTACTAGCATAGCTCTAGGGGTCACAGGGTTACACAATCCTTTCAAGGCAGTAATTAGTAAGAGTTGAAATATGTACAAAATAATAAAATTAAAAGGTTGACATCCAACAGTTTGGTAATGTTTTTCATTTCAATGACATCTTGGTTCCTGCTTTTCTTACGCGTTTGTTAAAACGTAGAACATATGTTGCTGATAGCAACACGTATGTCTGCCTAGTGCCTGTGCATTCAAGCGATTTCTAGATTTAGAAAGAAAACAAAATAGCCGCAGGTGAGTATTATATCATTAAGACGGACGCTTGTCATTAAGACGGACGCTTCTCTCACCCTCTGGAATGATTTCTCGTATCCCAGTTCGTGTGAGCACCCTTCGTTGGGAAACACTGCTCTAAACAATGCATTTCATTTCTTCAGAAAAACTGTAAGGCTTGAACAAACATAACTTCCGCTGATTTTAATCTTGTTTGTTTCTAATCCGTTACGCGTTGCTATCGAGGTGTGTGAAACAATAATTGGAAGCAAAAGTTTACACTACACACGTTTTTTTAAGGATAATGTTAGGTGCCCGGTATGGAACTGTAGAGACCCGATTTCTCTGATTCTAGGGACCCGATTTTCTCTGATTCTAGGGACCCGATTTTCAATTCTAGGGATCCGAATCGGGTTCCTAAAACACCTTAAAAAGCCCTGCTACACATCAAATTACTACTCTACACAATCACTTATATCAAAATTGTAGTGGCTACGCGAGTACCACTACATGCAAGCGAGGAAGTCCAAAGGGAAAGCACCAAAAGAAAGCACCGAACAAAAGTCGAACATAAATAGCCTAGCCGCTATGCGACTAGGAACAGCCTACTTTTGTCTTCCTCGATTGCCCAATCAATCGATCATTGGTTCAAAACTTCATTCAAGCTGTTCGATCAGACAACCAGGCCGTTCCGCTTCAAAATGTATGATGTCGCTATTGCTCAGCGAATACAACGCACACTAAAGATGCAGTTACGATTTTGGTGAGATGTGGTTGCGAGCATTTATTATTATGAATAATTAACTCAAATGTACGTGTACACAGTTTTGTGTTAGGCCTAGAAAATAAATATTTGTCAAAATTTGGGTCACAAAGATTGAAGATTTATCCTAAAAGCGTCGAAAAATTCTTTGCACTACATGCAAGATAATCATGTAAAAAGTTTTATACATCTTCAGAACATAATTAAATTGTCAAAATGAAAGTTGCTTTAGAGACAATGCTACAAACTTGTCGCTTGCCAATAGACAAGTTCTGTCAGAGTTCGGTGCAGCCTTTTTTAAACTTTTGCTTGCTGAAACTTTCCAGTTGTAGGTTGCAAACACACACGAAATACTTTAACGGTTTAAGCGGATCGCGCTATTGAACACACCTCTTGTTTAACATTATTAGGGCATTGATCACTGTAAATGTTTGAAAAAATTACCTTCCATAAAAACTATGTTTTTAAGGCTTCAGCTATCAGACCTTTTTTTCGTACAGGTTTATTTTGTCTGTTGCACAGTACAGTGCAGGATCCAGACTAGGCGTTTGGGGGACAGTCAAATAGGGGGCGCCATAACGTATTTGAACCAATGAGCTGAAATTGTCACGAACACGTAAAGCCAATTATTCATACCACCAAGCTGATTGCTGGTATTTTGCCAATATTTTCGCGTTAGAGCTGACCGCTGAGTACTATGGTTTGTTGAGGAGCGTCGTGCTGATACGTAGTAATTCAATGCTACGCTGCGTTTTCCGCGTTAGTCTGAGGTGTTGCACACATGCATTGTTAGGTCACAATGTTCGGTCATGAAACACGCTCAATACATTTTTGTCAGATAGCGGCAAGTTGCTTGCTAACATACATATGTTGCCATAACGTTTCACATGCTGCATTATGGTAAAAGCAGTGGCATTATTTCCGACAATAAACTCATCCACTTACCTTTATGTTACAAAACGACTGTACCATGCAGAGGCGTAACGAGGAGGGGCAAGGGGAGAGCAATTCCCCGGGCGCCGAATCACTATCGGGGCGCCGAAAAGTCCCAACAATGTCAGAAATACTTTCTTCAATACAGTAAATTTGCTTCCATAAGGTCTCAGATTCCAAATGTGGGCGCCAAACTTGCTTCTTGCCCCGGGCCCCATCTAACCTCGTTACGCCCCTGGTATCATGCAGATCTACTCCGGAATCACAGACTGCACTGGCAGCAAGGGCGTACGCAAGGGGGAGGTGGTTGGGGTTAACCCCCCCTTGAGCTTGATGTTTTATAAAAACATTATTACCTGCATAAAGGATATTGATTGTTTTCGCATACCTTTTGCTTGTTAATTTGTCGATTTAATGCAAATACCACGGAATAAATTTGCATGCAAATTTCAAGTAACATTGTAAATGGGCCAAAAAGTAATAATTTGGTTTGATGGGTATCTAGGTCATCGTCTACGACCAAAAACTATCTCACCACTTTTTGCGGACCTTTCGTGCACTACACATGTTTAAGATTGTGTTCCGCGATGGTTCGCTTTATCCGAAACAATTGTCTATTTTGTCTGCTATGGCTGATTAGCGCAAGCGCTGACCGCATTGGCTACGTTACCTATTTCGGTAGCATGGTAGAATTGTTGCACGAGCTCAAAAACAGCAGTTTTTAACAGAGAAGTGTTCAGGCATTTGATAATGGCACAGCAGGGAAAAAGGAAAACTAAGAGTTTGCTGGACTTCTGTACATAACAAAAATTCTAAAGTTGTCTTGCGTACTTTATGCGCATTGTCAACTTCTGTGTAGTTTACGAAGATTCGATCTTGCAAACCGGGGTGTGCGCCAACCTGTCAAGCGGCACACTTTATGCTCGACTGCTCGTATTCGACAAGACAGCAGCGCAGCCTGATTTTGCAGTTTGCTCTGGCGCAGTGATGAATGTGTTTTACTCCCCTGCGCAGCCTGTTATTTTTGCAGTTATGAACTACTGCGTCGTAGCTTTGAGTTTATTTTCCTCCGATATCCTAACCTGGAGTGCTGATAGTTTATATTCAGTGCAATGACACATAAAATAGGGGAGTGCGTGTGGAATAATATACATATTATGTCGACAAACTTCGCCAAAACGTTGGTTTGAAAATATGAATACGATGTCTAATTGCGAGCGTCACAAACAGCGCACCCTAAATAGAAATGACCACCACCTGTCACTGAATGAAACCCCCATGATAATTTTCTGCGTACGCCAGTGGCTGGCAGCATACCTGAAACTGGTTTTTGGCTCTGCAAGCTTCCTAAATCGTACGTCAGTTATAAGTTTTCCATTGCATTCTTAATTTCATTACAGCTTTTCCTTTCAAAGCTGCCATCAAGCAATATAAATGAACTTACAGTATAACAAAAACATGTTTGCACAGCTCAGCGACAAGTCCAGAACTGTGCTAACGAAAGCGACCGCGTTGGTAAATGCTGAACATTTCTCACGTGGTAAAGAAATAAGGAAAAGTAGTATTATCACGAAGGAATAGCATTATTGATTCCAATCGACAAGAGGCTTGGTCGAAGTCCGTCACGTAAATCTTGAAGTTCAACGAAGTGCAAAGCTAAGTTCTTCTTCCACTTCATTTACACCAAAACGGGGCGCGTTTGTATCAAACAGTCGCTATTTAACGGGGCGCCACGGACGTTTGGGGGCAGTTGCCCCAAACTGCTCCCCCTGCATCCGCCACTGGTACAGTAGGTTCAACCTAAACTCGATGATACATTCAGAAGTTACACAGATCCCTAGATCAGTAGGCAGGGCCGGACTTAGCTGATGCGAGTCCCTCTAGCCCAGGGGTTCCCAACCTTTCTCTTACCATGTACCCCTTCAGCATTCCGAGAGGTGAGCATGTACCCCTTCGGCATGTTGACAGATGAAAATGCACCCCTAAAATTTCCTATGACATAGTATATTATCATGTTCATTCATAGACATATTTAACAATACGTATATAATGATTTTTGGAAATAATACTTAGTGATATATGTATAAATATTTGGAAATAAATAATATGTGAATATATTTTTCTCATCTTCTGCTAGCCTTAAATGTACCCCTCCGGATAGGAAAATGTACCCCTGGGGGTACATGTACCCCAGGTTGGGAACCCCTGCTCTAGCCTAATCCACTTATGAGGACCCTCTCTACCTTGCTACGAGGGAAAAATGAAAAAGCGGTATCACTTTTTGCAAAGCCGAAAAAAACGATATGGACGCTCTTCAATCGGCTCAACAAAAAATTTCTGAAACTGCACTGGAGTGCCCCGATGATTGCGATTGTTGCTGCCTTAGGCATTCAATGACACGGAATTGTGTAATCGTGCTTGGCTGGCGGGAACAGGATTTCTAAATCTCCACAGGCGAACCAACCAATTGCGTACCGATTAAATATTTGGCCAAATAAATAGTCTACGTATTTTACAAATTTCACATGTATTTTTTCTTATCTCTCCTCAACAGTAACATTCAAATATACAATTTCCTAAAGCAAAACACGCTGCACATATGTGTGGCGGTATAAAGTCGTTAATGATATTCGCAGCAATGACTTTATTGTACTAAATCAGGTTCATAAATCTTTATTGCTTTGGGTTAGAGGGGAATACATCTCCCGCATACCCCCTTTTGTCCGCGCCTGACTCTGATCAGATTCCCAAAACGTTTCATACTATGACTGGTTTTGAGGTATATTACAAAACCAAGATGCAGAGTGGCAGACCTCAAAGCATTACTTTGAAACAAGCGCGTAGCCAGGAATTTTGATAGGGGGAAACAAGAACCAAGTCTCATTATTTCAATATTTAACGTCCCATATTGTTAAAGCAACATCCATAAAACGTGCATTCTTCTTCTAGCGCTCTTTTTCTGAATACCGTATTTATGCGATTGTTGATTGTAAGCCGCACAAAATGATGAAAAAACACTGTAAGCCTCGGCTTACAATCACATAAATACGGTGATTAAGTTCGGATTTAAACCGGAAAATAGCAAGTCTATTTCGTTGAGTTGACAAGTTCTAGAAGTTTGTTTTCAGTGAAGTTCCTAGCTACTACTCTGCATTAAAACAACCGTTTACTCGTAAACTTTTCTGCAAAAGCGCATGTGAAAATCTCGTAGCTACAAGGGCAAATCCGCCGTATGTTTTTTGCAGGCAATATTGCAGTTGAGCAAGAAGTCATTGTGGCCACCATTATGATTGCGCTTTTTATATTTACACGGGTCTGATGTACATCAGCACACGTTCAAGGCTAGAGTCTCTCAACGCTTTTTAAAAATGTTTGGATTTTATGTCAATAAACCCTATGAAATGCGACTGCAGTTGCATATTTGTACAAAACTTGCACTAAGCTTGCTTCCAAAATACGAGTAGGTATTTAGTCAGCTATTTAGAGTTAACAATGTAATTCACAAATATGATAAAGACAATATTGTAAATTGGGGAAAGTTACACATGTTCTCAAAAACAAATTTGCATATGTTTGACACTGGGGTTGGGTTCAAGTAAGCAGGCTAATTATGTTAATTACTTGCTTGAAACCCTTTACTTATTACTTGATTAAGTAAGTTTGCCATTTTGCTTTCAGAAAAGTTAAGATTTTAGAAGCCAAGTCCGTTGCTGCAAACGCAGCATTATACATGACGTACATCACACATAAAATAAGCCATTGAGGGGAATATATTCTTTGTCTGTGCATAGCACTTTGTTGTCACAATTGTTGATTGTGATCGTGATTACGATTTGGAGCTAGAAGCTCCCCCATTGAATTGAATTGCGGCCAACAGGTGCGAATTTTTTCTGAACCGCCCGTCATGCGGATAAAATTGCAATGATTTTGATGTGTTTGCATGTTTTTAAGTCTAAATGTTCATTTTCCTGATTGGCTCGAATCACTTAAGTTACTTAAGTAATCTGTTAGAAATTACATATTACGATAAATATTTTGACTGCACGTTAAAACCAAGAAATAAAAAATACCAGACTGCACCTTAAAACCAAGGAATAAAACACACTCAGCCCTACAACAGCGCAGTTTACAACTGCAAAAACATCTGCACGAATGTCTCTTTGAATACGAGCAGTCGAGCCCAGATGTGCGCCTGGAATAGCACACCCCCAGGGTTGTGAGATAGTAGCAACAGGGGAGTAAAATTCACTCAGCCCTGGAACAGCGCAGCTAAGAAGTGCAAAAGCAGTTTGCGCAAATGTCTCTTCGAATACGAGAGCAGTCGAGTACATAATGGCACACACCTTCGGGCTGGAGAGTACATAAATTTCTTTCCAGCTTTTAGGTCATTTTCCCTTGATCGCACGATCTGGAAAATGTCACGTCATCTTCAGTTTCACAGTGTGCGCCGCATACCTAGCACACCCGGAATATAGGCCCCTGGAAAGCAATAATCGATTACGATTAAATTGGTAGTAATCGATTGCGATTACATGTCATTTTTAATCAGTTCAATCGATTTGGATTTATTCAAAAACGTGTGATCGATTACGATTGACGATAACGGTTACCCCATGTCTGGCAGTGGTAACTGCTTTGGCTACTTATTGTCAACAGCTCATCTTGTTCGTTCTGTGATGTTGGCGAGTAGATAAGGGCAATTTCACGAAAAGCACTTTATCAAGTCGGAATACCTAACTCTGCTAAATTTTTAAATGCTTGCATTGGCAACATAGATTGGGCTACTGTCTGAGTGGGATTGAAGTTTAGTCTTTTGGTCTTTTGTAACTCATGTCCTCGTGTGAGTATACTATGCTGAAAAAATTTGAAGGTGAGTGGTTAAAGACAAAAAGGTAAAAACTTTTCTCAACTACGTTCACATCACATTTAAGCAACACCATTCCTGCGCACAGATTATCTTAGCCGTCCAAACATCAAGGGATATGTCTGCTAACTAAACTGGACAAACGCTTTCAAGAGTTTATCTGCAAGATTACAAGAAACTCACTGGGCTTTACTAGAGTATAGTTTAATTTTACAAAGGGGTACAGGACAGCTACACACAAATAAATCAGAAATTTTCGGTTAAAAGATTTTTCTTGATGATTTTCGTTCATTTTTACCAAAGTGTGCCAGGTATATCAATGTAAATTATTGACCTAATCTATGACTGCATCCGTACCCCAATATAGACAAATGTTGGAAGAAAGAAGTATTTATGCGTAGTTAGTCATGCCCTGAAACGTAGTGAAGACCTCTATTTGTCTGTGGACATTGTATCTGTCCTGCCTGCAACGTTTGTTATCCTGGATTTTAGTTCCACTGACCACGCAGGGCCAAGCCAGATCCACTGAACGAAACAAGCCACGAAGTGTGGAAAGATTGTTTTCGACGAACCTTTTATTTAGCAGTTTCACCTGGAGCTGTCCATGACTCATTGAGTTCCTTCCTGATGAAACTTGTTAGCGGTCGGAAGCGCTAGAAAGGTTATGTTTCAAATTTAACCACATTGCAAGCACAATAACTCTTCGGAAACTACGCACTTTCACGTTACTACACCAATGTAAGTGCTCATAAGAACATTTGATGGTCTGTTTGTCACTTGTGACACTGACCTTCACACCGTGGTTAGTTCCGTTACAACAACCACAACCTTTATTAACCACAATCCTTGTATTTTTTCAGAGCACTCTCGGAAAAGCTTCAATGCCAAAAAAATTCCATAATAATAGCTGAAAGCATTCTCAAACGTGTTTTAATTTGTGCTGAAGTTGTCATCATCAAGAAAACACATGAAATGAAAAGTACGAACACACAAAGGTAGGAGGCTGAACATATGTGCGATGACTACCACGCAATATCGCAGTAAACGCCAAACAAACCATGTGGCGTAGAATTACATTCAACATTTGATACATTATCTGATAGCCATGAGCTCTCCTATAGCTCCCTCATTGCAGATATATTCACAATTACGCCATGAATAAAGCCGCGCGGACAAAACCGTGAAATGCAATTAGCTAAAAGGTCCGTATCCCAATGCTGAGGACCGGTTTGTAGCATTATTAAATTGGGATCAGCTGGCCGGGTTTATTTAAATTATTATCAAAAGTGTTTGTTGACATTTCCTTTAAGAGGAAATTGAAACGTAAGCGCAGTTTGATGGACCTGGGAATGTATGTCCTCAAAATCCATTTCCAAATAGAATAAACACTTCAGTATACCGCAGACACATTGAAGTGCATATCCCTGAACTGTACTGACTTCACTAAAATGAAACGCCTTCATTCTTTCACCATTTCAAACTGCATGATATAACTTAGTTTTGCTGTTTCAATAAGAAGTATGCTTATGCTTTAACTCTTAATATGAAGGTAACGCTGAGTGCGCAATACTTCTAATTAATTGTGAGTTCATCTTATCCTGCGACGTTTGTTGCGATATTCAACCTCTGAAATTGGCGAATTTATTCAACGCTGTGATGCTAATCGATTTAAATTTCGTGTAAAAATAATCTTGTAAAAACTTGGATGTCAAAAGAAAACTGTTGTCACTTTGGTATTCTAATCAGGTAAAAGACCTTTTATGTGATTGTGGTTCCTCGTAAGATTGAGTGATCCCGAAGAATGCGAATTTGACCAAAGTTGTAAACAATTATTGTCGAGTAACTGGCTGCATCGGATTGACTAGAATAGGCAATATGTAAGGATAAGGTTTCACGGTTGTCACGTTTCTTTAGCTTCAACCCTGCTCAGGTCTAATTAAAAATGTACACCGTTGCTCACATTGCCCTAACTGGGCTAATATTATTCCCCCCATAACTGAAGCCTACGGAAAAGTTTTAGGTGGTCAGGCGCATTTTTAAGCAACTCAGAAACTATTCCCATACTCATCTCACCCTAAAAATGTAACTTGTCGCATTTCAAAAAAACATTTATTATTTGAAATCCGAACACATATCCCTCCCAAAAAATGCGGTGGTTACGAATGTAAAAGACACGAAAAATACACTAAAATTCCTAAATTTCGCCAATAGACCTTTTTGGCGGTCTGTACAAGATCCATGTTGTGATGTCTTCGAAGCTGGCGGAAGTACATTCAAAAAAGTGAATCGGGTTGAGACACGAAGACATGTTATTTTCAGGAAATTTTTTGAGTTTTTTCACGTAAGGTCTATTCACCCAAAATGGTCATATTCTATGACGACGATACCTGGCAATCTGCGGCACAGTATCTATCACAAAAAGTTAAAACAACGTCATTTCATGCATGTAACGGCGGCAACTCTTGTTCTGAGTTAACGCACATGTTACTAGGCCACAACAGAGTTAGTTTTACCAGAACTATTGATTATACGTCTCAGTCATCCACAGCAGTAGATATTGCAACTGCAATGTTCAGCGTAGTAGTTATTGCAATTTCAGCATCAGATCTGCTCTAATTTGCTATTGGACTATTTCAGTAGACCAGTCTCGTCGCTACGGGGGGCTTTGGTGGGCCTAGCCCAAACAAAGCTCCAAGCCTCCACACATTGAAGTATGAAACACTATAAAACAGTTAAGTTCGTCAAATTTGAGAATGCCAAGGCCCCTGCACGAAAATAAGCCCCCCTATTGAAGATTTTCTGGCGACGGTTCTGTAGTGGACATAATTGCGCAGTGCTTTCAAAGGAGGTCGACGCTTTCTTGAACTTGGAGCTAAAAAGTCTAAAAAGTCCTCGTCTGAAGAAAAAACATACCCACCGTTGGTAGGAAGTCATGGCCATTACTGTCAGAGAGTTCCACCCAGAGATGTAGTGCTAACAAAGAGGTGTGGGAACGCACCCAAAAAACGAGCCATTTTAAAACAGCTTCAAACTCATTTTAAAACAAAACATGAAAAAGATGTGGGAACGCCGTTCCCACGTGTTCCCGCCCCACTACACCCCTGGTTCCAATTCATCCGCTGATACCTCACTCAACTCAGTGCCGTCGACAAGTTTTGCGACTGCCTGAAAATCCACAGGCCCGCTTTCATCACCGTCTTGAGCACCATCGCTATGCAAAAGCCTTGAAAGTTGTACATATTCTTCAAACAACAAGGCCAGAGGCAAGTCATCACAATCATCTATGCTGCTTTGGTCACATAGAGACATTTCAGAATTTTCAATAATGAAAACTCCAGCGCAAATCTGTGTGTTTGAAAACCTTTCGAAAAAGCCGCGAACATTCAGTGATCTGGCCTATTTCAAAGTTTCGAAGTGGCCAGTGAAGACAACTTAAACTTTCATGTCTAATGAAACATAACAAGCTTTGCCGTGCAAACACAGGTTTGACCAACNGATTACCGAGATTAGNCACGCAGGTCGAATGTGTTTTTGTTCAAAACAACATTTCATTCATGTGGCGAAACAAACGTGCTTGGTACCTCGTCAACACTGCCATACCATCTTTGCCCATGACGGGCTTAGTGGATTTGCACAGCTTTTTGTTGGAAAATATCAGTTCTACTTTGGCCACACGGGGCAATTACTCCCTCTAACTTGATATATACAAACGTTATGCAGATTTCGAAAAGGCGGCTTGACAGAGCACATAAAAAATTCAGCTACCGGTAAAACCAGCTTTTAAACGGTCATTTTAAGTATAACCACATTACGTTTTTGTTACAGTTCCCCAATCTGGGAAAATAAATCTGAGCAGGGCTAAAAAGCTTGGTTCTGTGGGGATACGTGTCTACGGTCTCTGTGGATTTTTATCAATCTTTGTCTGATGCATAAAGAGTTGGACTGGCAATGGTCATTTACTTGCAGAACTAAAAAGTTTTCTGGCAAACTTTTTTTGTTAGCATGGTAGCAAAGAGCACCCTCTACCAATGAAGTTGTTCATTACCTCAGGCCCAGGTAGGGCTGGATTAACCATTGGGCAAACCGGGAAAATGCCCGGGACCTCTCGCTTTTTGGGTCCTCGCGCTTAATTATCAAAACACTGCTTTACTGTTTTTTCGTGTTTTCAGGCTGTTCGCCACGCGTAAAATTTGTATGAGAGCTTTTCGATTACTGCGTTTACTAGACCTATATAGGTTAAGGAAACTGACATCTTCAACGTTTATTGTTTTTGAGTGACTTAAAAGAATTGAACCAAACATTAATCCGTCCATCCATGGGCGTTCGCAAAAATTTTTCCAGGGGAGGCAACGCCGGTATTTTGCTTATCCTTTTCTGGTTGCTGACGATGCAATGCAAATGTACTTTTACAAAACGCTTTATCTTACCCTTTCTACCCCATTAGTCTGTGCTAGTTCTACCTCAATTCTCAAGCAAATCTGAAACATTTTCTACACTTTTATCTGAAACGTTTTCTATACTTCGGCTATCAGAAATGCTATTTTTTTCATAAACTGCCCAATATCAATTTTCGAGCACTGTCTACAAACAAGTCGTAATTTAAGAATAATTAACGGCCCGAAAAACATGGGCGGTAAAAAAAACAACGAAGTCAAACACTCTTGCAAAACAGTTTCGAGCATGGGCGCAATTTGGTGGAGGATACGGGGGACGTGTCCCCCCACTTTTTTAGAAAGGGGGGGGACATAATATGCCATGTCCCCCCCACATTTTTCTCTTAGGGTTTGTATTTGGAGAGGTTTCAAAACTAAATGTTACATTTGTCACGTTTTGTGTGAAGAGTTTTTTATGTTAGATGTTACACATAGCCATGTCGATGTTGAAACAGAGTTTGATGTGGTATCACTGATCCTGATATTTTTATAAGTTTTTACTTCAAAAATGATTTGTAGCATTTTGCAAGTTTCTAGACACCGCAAAAGATTGTTAACTGCCTCTGTCCCACGTTTATCTAGTGTAGTTCACTGTGAGAAGGTCGCTGTCTTGAAACAGTGAAGTTTAACGGCTGCACATGTGAGAGACCACACTATAGCCGTGATTTGTTTCGTGCAAAAACGTTTGCTAATTTGCTTTAACGTAACGTTGGTTGTCACGTATTCAGAAACAGACAGCGTAAAATTTAGATGCAAGCGTAGCCAATAATGTTAGAGATTTACATTTTCAGGCAAAAGTCTGCAAATTTTTTGCCGAAAACAAATAGCAGCACTATTGTGGAGACTTAGGTTTAGGATGAGTAGTTTTGCAAAAGGCTGTCTTCAACCATTAGTAAACAGGATTTCCATCAAAATTTTAGAGAAGTATTGACCTAGTTATATATTGTCCTATAGCTTAAAACTTAATGACTTGACTAGCAATTAAACACAGCTTATACATTTAACCTTTTTCCTTGTACGTCACGACAAAGCAGGGGGAGCGATTGGGGCCATCGCTTCCCCTAAAACCTACAAAAGTAAGTTTTTTCACCATGATTTTGTACAATTCAGAAAACAGCATTCGCGATATAGGACCATTTTGCCGTCCATTGTTTTGTCACAGCAGTGTTGTGAAGCATACTTCATCGGTCCTACAGTAGTGAACCCGTAATTAGACTTGGCAGCCAAATATTACTGAAATCGCCCCCCTTACACTGACTGTCTGGATCCGCCCCTGCGATAAGGGTGACCAACAAATTCAAAAGATATTTGTACCCACAATGCAGCAATCAGCAATGCTTTCAACCAAGTGCGAAACGTTTGTTTTACACGTAGCCTACGCATGGGTAGCGGAACTCTTTTCAAAGTGGGGGCGACAAGTGCAAGTCAAAAAATTAGAACATTTAATATGACATCATTAACTTTTGTCAGCATGTTTAAGCAATTTTATTCAAAATTTGATAAGCCCTCAACGACCGCTATCTGCACAACACCCTACGTATCATACACTACATTGCCTTGAGCACATAAATGTAACTAGTTGTTCTTAGTCTTACACAAAAACAATTTACTACAATGGACCCAATACGAATTGTGTTACTTAAACTTATTTAGGCAAAATCCAAAATTTGAAAGTGGGAGGGCCAAGCCCTTCCAGAAAAGAAGTGGGGAAGCCTAGAGCCATACGGCCCTCCAGGTTCCGCCACCTATGAGCCTACTTAACACCTAGTTTTGCTAGACATTCTTTTCGTGTTATTTTAGGTGAAACGTGGTACCATTTGCCAATTCGCCGTTGTTCATTTTGATTTCTGTTTAATCTCAAATATATTTTCGT
>JGI24159J19872_10005360_pt1 | contig 16577 bp, 9 predicted proteins | sample Ectturendosymbi4_FD_19872 | JGI IMG/M metagenome (IMG submission 19872) | reverse complement strand
GAAGTTGGCATCGTACCCACTTCATTATTTTCGTTCCCCATTTCTCTGCAATCACCTTCAATAAACTACAAAGTTTACCCCTTTGAAAGTTTCACACTTCCCCCTTTGAAAAAATGCTTGGTAGTTGGTATCCTGAATTTGTTCACATTCCTGTCTTTATGGGAATCCATGAAACCACAAACAACAAGCAAGAAGACTTAAAATTCTAAATTTGTTTTAAATTTCATCCTTTCAATTACAAGAACATAGCATACAAAAGCACCCTGTTTTTTTTCGGTCATAGGCCGAAACGTTTTTGAAATGACCGAAAAAAATTAAGTCATTTCGGTCAGAATGTTTGAAAATATAAGTTAAAAAACACTGTAATGGTGAGTTTTAATACAACTGTGAGAAAATGACCGAAATGTTTCAGTGACCAAAATGTCTCAACAAAAAATGACCGAAATGTTTCAGCGAAAAAAAGAACAGATCCAACCTGAGACTTGTTTTGGAAATTTTTGAGGCTGGATAAGTCAAGGCTGCCCTCATCTTGCAATGACGCTAGTTGTTTGAAAAATGTGCAAAAGTAGGAAATAATTCATCATATACCTTACCGCAAACATTGCTACTGCAGCAAGTAGCCTACGCAATTGATTAAATCTGTGCTAAGAAAAAACTGTTCAAGTTATACTGGCTTAGAGCTGGCAAAAAAAACTTTAACATCTTCTAGCAAGTCTACCTTAAAAAGCAACCACTTACTAGTCAAGCTTCAAATAATCTGTGACTTCAAGCATGGGCTAAATTCAAACCACCTAAAATACCTGAAATATCCGTAGAAAAAATGAGTACTCATAATACTCCCCCAAAAAGGGGGTCCGAGGCAAGTGCCTCGCTCGCCTCTCCTTAAACATACCGCTGGCGGTAGCATATGTGTCTGCTTACTGCTGGTAGCTTTAGGTGAATTGATCAACCAGGTCTGAAAGTTTAGATTAGGCACACATGGTGTCATCGGCTGCGTCTAATCATCGCGTCACCAAAGCTGGTAGGCGAAGTTCGATTCCTGGTTGGGCCATACCGAAGACTTTATAAACGGTAGTTGCAACCTGTCCAGCCTCGTGCTCGGCGTCGATGGGTGGGTGCAAGTAAATGGTTCACGCGAGGTGCTGCCATTGTCTCGCTACCGGTGCAGCATTTGCAGCATTCACTGCAACAGAGCAGCATTCACTGCAAAAGCAGCCTCGTGGCCCACGGCGCAAGCAAGCGGAGATGGCCGTCGCAGATCTCTCGTTACACTCCGAAAAGAGTACAAACGCGAGTATAAACAAAACTAACCCGAAGTGTTTAATAAGTGAGTGTGGACATAAACAATCAACGAAAGTATGCGGCAAAAATAATCACAATTCGCCCGTGGATGGAAATGAGCCAAGTACTTATAAATAATGTTAAGCAGATGTGACGACTTTATGTCGTCAGCAGGGCGGATTTAAGGGAGGTCAAAGTGGGCACCTGCCCAGTGGCCTCCACAGACATGAGCTGTGACTCCCCTGGTTAAGGCTGATTTAACATATGTGATGTGAATAATCATAAAAATAGTTAATAACAACAGTATTAGAAAACAAATAAAAGTTTATATTTATTGAAATTTTTGTCATTTTTTTCTTCTGACCGAAAACTACAAACAACAGAACGAAAGCATTATTGGGCGAAAGTGAACTTTACGGGTCTCTAAGGAAAAATATAAAAAACAAAACAGAGATGCCAATATTTCAATATATACAGTAAGAGTTCCCTCGCTTTTTAACTTTTTCTAGAATCTTGCATTCGTCAAACTGTACTATCATTTAACTAAGTTTAATGAACGACTTCACTTACGATCACATATTTACAGCTAACTGATAATAGCATTTCCTTGACTTTAAATAATATATCCTTGAGGTACTGAGGGCCTCCACACAAAGGCTGCCCTGGGGCCTCCACTTGTCTAAATCCAACCTGGTCGTCATAAAATATAAATACTCTGAAACAATCATTGACGTACGAATTAGATGCGAGTAAAGAATAAGTTTTTATTAACATGAAGAACGTCAATAAAGCAGGGAAATTCCCTACTAACAAAATATCTATTGCGAAACGTGGGGTTCTCAATAATTAGACATAGCAGAGAGCTGTGTGGCGTAAATTACTGCAAGGTTGAATTCGTTTCGAGGTATTTAGAACACTGTGTATAAGAATGCATAGTGAATTACAGCGTAGCCTAAACATTCTACTATTTAGTTACGAAGTCATGCAGTGCTACGTGGTGGTTATGACGCTAAATTGCAGCCTATGTTGGAGCTGCAATCAGGGAGTTCTGCCGTTTTGGGGAAACCGGGATACATTTCAGCCACCTTTTTTCCCAGGTCTACTTGGGCCCCGAGTGCTGCTGGTGACGCCTGAACAGGGGCGTCCCGAGGTTAGATGGCGCCTGGGGTAAGAAACAAGTTTGGCGCCCCATGTTCGAACCTGAGGTCTTTTGGAAGAAAATGTACTGGATTTAAGAAAGTACTTGCGACATTGCTGGGACTTTTCGGCGCCCGGAGCATGGTGCTCACCTTGCCCCCCTCGTTACGCCCCTGTGCCTGACAGGGTTCCAGCTATGGATCAAATAGGCTTTTTAAGGGTAGATGGACATTTTCAGCCACGCAAGACTATCGGTCTATATATGGGGAAGCGATAGGAGCGTGGACGATATTTATCAACTCGGGCAGTCCCTGCAGCTTAACCTGGTCCCAACGTCACCACGTATTGGCTACGCCTTTCTTTGGGAAACTCTAGGGCAGTGTGGTCCAATTACAGACCCTCGGGCAAAATTTTGAAGGCCCGTGAGGTTTCTCAGTGTTGGTTAAGTGTTGTGTGTATGTTACAGCAGGTAAGACAAGCATAGCATCTTTCAATAAAAATGTATAACATTAACCGAGTGAGACCAGGCTGTAAAGAGCTTCCGGAAATTAGTCAGCAAAGATAGATTTCTCAAAAAACTGAAAGATTAAAGGCTAAAAATGCACTCGATGTTTGGAAACACATACATGTGTGCGAGTACGTAGATTTTCTACGATGAAGCAAGTCAAATCTAAAAACAGAAGTCGAATGACAGACGAAACACTGGACGCTGGTTTCCGACTTCCTACCGCTAACACTGGTGTTGAAACACGAACGGTAGTATCAGAGAGAAGCCTCGGCCACAGGCATCACACTGATAGATATTTGTAATAAATTGCTATTTTCTCTTGTTGTAGTAATTCCAATGACGCACTCACTTATCTTCCCTTTTTTAATTAAATCTTGTGAATCTGTGTTCATACATCAATTAGTTGAAAGTGGCCCGCAAGTTGTCACATTTTTGCAAAATAGCCCGTAGGTCAAAAGTAGTTGGACCACACTGCTCTAAGGGATGCGAGGTCCGGACTACCAATGACTGGCCAATGAGGTGATCCTATAACCCTTGCCCAGGACCCGATTTGGGATTTTCTCAAAGCGATCATCTTCTCTCATAGAAGTTCTGCCAAACACACAACAAAAACATAGAATTGAACTACTACGAATTCGGGCCATCTTGTTCAGGTTTGCTTTATTTTATTCTACAACGAAACGCCTTAGCATTCTTTTGCAGGAAAAAATTTGGGGGATACCAGCAACTGTTACTTGTTGAGAGTCCCTTACACGGAATGCGCACTGGAGCGACCATCCGTTGCGACAAAATTTAAATTTTAAGCCTTGTAAAACTGTCAGTGCTCTGCCGTACGCTTCGCTCCGACCGAAGTAACCGACTTACTCGAAGAAAAGTGGCAAGATTCCGCTTCTCGGACTCGGCTTGTTCTTCGAGGCGACTAAGCATCGCAAAAGCTGCAGCTGCGTGACTCGGCTGATCTGCGGTCTGCGGAACACAATATCAGACAGTCAGTAGCTGTTATCTGCACCTGTTGGTGCCAAGAGATCCGACCAGGTCCAACGGATGCACGATCTTGGCATGATACCGGCCCAGGGCCGGCGTTTCGTGAGTGGCAATCAGTGCGAACTTGTTGTTGCAATTCCACCCGCGCGAAAAACCATCCACCCTTTGCAAAGCTTGTTGAGCACGTCAGTAATGACGTAAGTCCCTGGAACCGCTTATATATAGGTGTTTGATTGCGTAAAGGAATTTTGCAATCAAAAACGGAAAGGACGATTTTGGCAGCAAAAGTTATAGCTCGTAACCTCACGCACAAAGTGTACTTGACTAATATTAAGATCCATCTTCATAAGGCGTTTGTTGTTTGACCCCGTCACAAAGACCTCGGCCCTTAAGCCTTTGTTTACATCACCCCGTTCAGTAAATACAATTTTATTTTAAACATTCCTTCGACTCGTTTTGTTCAAGGGCTGCAAATGCGTAAAACGTCGCGTGTACTATTGAAAAATGTTGGCAATCACTTCCTATTCATCGACGACGGCGTCACTAAGGATCGTTTTTCGCACCGTTTGTGCTGTATAGACTATTGAGCAGAGTTGCAGAGTGGGAGGTAAAATATCCAACCTTTCCAAAATTTCCAATTCCGACTCCCGGCTCCGACTCCTTAACATAAAGGAAATGAAATTTCTTTGTTAAAATCAGTGGAAATCGTGGTGCACAGCAAGAAATCTCTGTTTCAACAACAGTTTCAAAATAAGTTGTACCATTTCAACAGGGATTCCCAATTTAGGAGTGTGATGTAAAAAATGATCCAAATGGACATCCGGAGTCGGAGTCGGACAAAAATTCCGACTCCGACTCCCAGTGTTGGTGGGAATCCGACTCCGACTACACCCAAAAACCTCCGACTCCTTGCGACTCCGCAACCCTGGTATAGAGTGACGTCAGGTAAGTTCAAATGAAACAGCATTGTGTGTCGTAGCCTCAGAGATAAGCGTTGACTAAGCGTAGAACTTAAAAAGCAGTTTTGAGACTTTTTCTTTCATCGTTTGTAGAAAGCGAAGGGCGTTTTCTCTGATTCATCACAAAGACAACAAAAATTAAATGTACGTGATTCGAATCAGATTTGTCGATGTGACGCGTTCATAGTGGGAGGCACAACAGTGAACCAGACGCGCAACCACAACAACCTGCCAATAATTTTTTACAATTTCAAAATCCTTGAAACTTTATTGCATCATTTTGAAACATCACAACTTTTTTTTGATTTCACAAATCCCTTTTTAAGTTGGTGTAAAACAGAAGCGTAATTCTTGTTTCATGGCTGAGGTGTGAAAGATAATATAACTTTGCTCACAGAGCACAGCATTCTTTTAAGACAAGTCCGCAGGGATTTTGGTTTTAATACAAATTTAGATTCACATGTGCCTAACTTCCTTTGATATGCAACGGATATTTTCATTTTGGAAGGATATAAATGCATACGTCAGACTCTCTGTGAAATAATATGAAATAAACTTTTATAACCTCAGACACTTTCGGGGTGTCTTAGTAGCCTTGCTTCATTACTTACTCCAAATGTTAAGCAAAACCTCAAGACAAACATATCTGATTTTTAAATATCTGTAGTATGTAAAGCTCCATCAAAAACAATTTCCAGAAAGTATAGACACGGTTTTGCAAAGACACGGTTTTTGTTACGAATGAATGGCTCTCTCTAGATCAGTGGCTCTTAACCTGGGGTCCGTGAACCCCTAGGGGTCCATGAATGTAGTTTAGGGGTCTTTTAACTAAAATCCAATGAAGAAAATCCGCTACATTTTGCTAGATTTTATCCTCCCATTTGGGGCATGATTCAGCTTAATGATTCAGCACCACAACTGTAATCTGACATGCACCTCCAGACCTGTCCAGGTAACTTCAGAACTACCTTTGTGATGTAATAGTCCACACTGCTCATGGAATTTTCTGCTAAAAGTTTGCACGTGTATTTATTGGAGTGAATAAAAGACTTCCATATTTCGTTCATGTGTGGGCTGTCTATTGCTTTATTCATTGTTTAGAGCAGGGGTGTGCAACAGGCGGCCCGCGGGCCACAACCCACCCCGCCAAGCCATTTGGTGTGGCCCTTGCCAACACTGACTTTTCCCCATGATGCATGAAAATCCTAATCCGACAGTTCATGCTAAAAAGCTAAATTTTTCATGCGGCCCAGCTAGATGTCTGAAGTTGGTTATATGGCCCACCGACAAAAAATCTTGCACACCCTTGGTTTAGAGTATTCTGGGGTCCGCGATACGGAAATATTTGAGAAACCCTGTTCTAGATAAACGTACCCAAATATCTGGATAGGATGCAGGGTAAAAACAGCAAACCCTATAAGTTATTTCCGGTATGAGTATAAGCTCTAAGAAGTTTACGAATTCAATAGAAAAGTCTGTGGTAATTAAAGCAATCTAACCTGAATATAAATTTTGCCCGAATGCTCGCTTCTGCAATTAAGCGTGGAGAAGCCTGGAGAGCAAACAACTTACTTCGGAAGGATATGCCGGAGTTTTCAACTGTTTCCATCTGGCTCTGCTGCCTGCCGAGAGTTGCAGAGGATCGAATGGCTGAGGAATGCCTTTCTGAGGCAAAGAACTGTTCAAAAATTGCCGAATCCTAAGTAGCAAATAAGCAAAAGTACATGGTTAGTAAAGTGTTGTGCACTTTAGCAAAAAAAAACTATACAGTTTGCATTTAAACCTGAAGTGGAAAACGCACTAAAACACATCAGCGACAGATAATGCAGGTGTTCGAACCGACAGCTGGCTTCAACGTGTCTAACTCAGTCGAGACGAACTGTTTCCAAAGATGAAGTAGAGTTACGCGAAAGTGTCTGTTATCATCACAGACGTACTGTACGTCAAGTAACGCAGGAAGGATTCGTCCCCAATCAAATGCCTAAAAAGCTCCCTTTATAAGGGCTTCCANAAGATTGCTTCTCCTTACAAACCGCTGACCCCAGTTCACTCAAACCATGCCACGTCGTCACCTGTCTGGACACTGCCGCTCACATTGCACTCAACCACTACCAACCACAAACGAATCAAGCAACTTAAACGCTATCACGCAAAGTGAATTTATCTTGGAAGTATCATTCCCACTCCTCTTACTGGCCGTTCCTCATATACTGGCAACGTTCAAATGCTTCGCCCGCACAAAACTCCATTGCATCTTGTCGGCAAGTGTTCCAAGCTGTCTGCACTGTCAGGCCGCAACCACTCAAGAAAGTGCTTTCCGATCTTCGCAGGTCTTGGACAGTGTTATCCAATGTTCTCAGTGGCTCACCTGGATGAAAATGTGTTTCCATTTTTCGTTGCTTGATGAAAAGCGAAGAAATTAAAAAAGACGTGACTTAATTTAGAGCGCAGACAGTGATTCTCAAAGTGGGCGGAATTCCCCTTCTTGTGGGAGATTTTGAGGGGCAAGGGGGCAAAAAAACAAAGGGGACGATAGTGGGGAAAACAGCACAAAGGGGGCGTAAATTCTCAACCAGTAATCGATCATTGAGTTAACTTCAGTAGCCTACTATTATGACTTGTTAGCATCTTGCAAATTTTAATTTACTATGATGTAATCTCTGGAGGTTGTTGCAAAAGCAATTTATCCGTTAAATTTTACTCTAGATCGTCTGTGTGCCCGGCTACAGTGTGAATTATTTTCACAAGAATTCAAAACGTGGTACTAGCGTCGTAATACAATTGCTTAGTTCAGTTATTTAATGGCTAGGTTCAGCTATTTAATACTTTGTTTAATTAAATTATTTAAATTTACTATCTTGTGTTTGTTTTATCCGGCTTGGGTGGCGAAAACGACATGTCGAGAGTGAAAAGGAGGCGATGAAATAAAAAAGTTTGAGAAACACTGTTCTAACACAACTTTCCTTGGCAAAAATGTCTTTGCGGTTTTGGCATTTCGACCTAAAATGTTGAAAAATTTCAACAACATCCAAATAGGTGTTTTCGACGTATTTTGCTGGACGGCCAACTTGCTGAAACTAAGGTAACAGGCTTCAGGCTTGAATACTATGTAAAAGATACGAGTTATTCTAAGAAAGTGAGAGGTTAGTTGTACTCATCTCCATAACGTTTAAGTAGCAAGAGTAAAAACATTTTAATTTGAACACAGTATTTCAGTTTAATTCTCGCAGGATGTTTCAGAAGCGTGAACAGTTAAAATCGCGTTCGCCAGACAAACAGAGCATTCAAGAGTAATGATGTTCTATTGAACAAATGTAATCAGTTGAGTTGCTAACAGTTAGGAATTTTCAAACCACTCATTTTGGTCGTGAGAACATCTTGACTATTTTAGTCTCATAAGTATGTTCTGTTTTGATTTTAGTTGCCGCCTTGGTTTTATATTATACACCGGCATGAAATTTTTCATCGTTTACATGTCTTAAAAGAGAGCTAGAAGTTGTTAATATTGCCGAAAGATAGTTGGTTTCAATTTATAACAACCAAGCAAAAATCTACGCCGTTACTTTATTTATAAAATTACAAAGTCCGTGACTCCAGCGGATGACCATCACAGTGTGACGAGTAACGAGATGACCGGACTGTCATATTTTGCGATCCAGATCCAGTCCTGAATTTTAAAACTCAGTCTAAGTCTAAACATAGTCCAAAAAAATTAAAAACTGCAAAGTACAAGTCCAAATACAGTCTAAAAAGTAACAAAATATAGCTTTTTAACAGCTAAAATCATCCGTTTCCATTAATTCAGTCCACATCCAGTTAAGTCGAAGAAATGGCAATAGGCGAGATTCGATCCAATCCAAATCCAGTGCAGTGCTCATCTCTGACGTGTAATGTACTTGCCTTTGCAGCAAAGATGAGCATTGGACCAGATTTGGATTAGGCTCGATCCAGAATATACCGAATTTTTGGATTTGTATTGAATCCGGATGGTAACTCGCTTCATAAAATTAGGATCAGGACCGGACGTGGACTCAGTAAATGGGAAATAAGAACTTTATTTTTATTGTTAGAAAGCTGTAAATTGTTAATTTTTGGACTTCGCTTGGATTGTTCTTTAAATTTCTAAAATATTTGGACTATGGTTGGACTTGGATTGAGCTTTAAAAATTCAGTTCTGGATCTGGATCGCAAAATATGACAGTTCGCTCATCTCTGCTTTCTATACTTCTCTCATTTCTCATTTAAGCACGACAGGCAAATACAAGGTTATCACAATACTTTAAAAATCGCTGCAATAGAGGTTTATTTTGGCATCAAATGCCACCCTACAGGATTTTGCATCTGTTTCAATTTTTGGTGTGGTTTTCGGTATTACAACTTTCAACAAAACTTACCGCTCACGACTCGTTTCCACCCTTGAATGGCTGCAAGAATTCCGCAAACATCCGACAGAGCATTGGCCATTTTCGAGTTCATGTATTCCGCTGTGACGTTGTTTAACTCTGCGGGAAATGCACCAACAACTGAAGCTCGAACGCCGTGCGATTATTGAGCATGCATGCCACGTGCCGCAATGTTACTGTATAATGCTGAACTGACGGATAGCTTGGCAAGACACGAACAGGAAAAGTGGCAGATTTGGTAAGCCCGCGCACCGGCAATTTACCTTATAATTGATTGTCCTAGTGATGTGAAAATATTTTTGATGAAAGAATCCAAGTAAAATAGAATGTCGACCTAGGCGTTATTGTTTTTCGTTTGTTTCAGTCGATTCAACCATTCGCGACGGCCTGTGGTGGATTTATTGACCACTGGCTCAGAACAAACAAACTTTCAAAGAAAGACGTACTCAAGTTACAAGTCTTGTTCTAATATGCGCAGTTGCACACTAATATGAACACGGCCACGTTCACTGAAAAGTACAAAAACAGCCACTTAAACATAAATCAATTTTCAATGCGTATGACAATTAATATAGTTTACCTGCTCGCTTTGCACAAACGGAGGGCTTTGAAGACAGAACCTAACAATCTGAAACGCAAGCACTGTCTATCGAAAGGAATCCTTTCACAGCAAAGAATCCGACCCTACGATCTTATCAGAGTATATATTTCACGTACTAGGCAGGGATTATCCACCCTCTATTCAAATCGAATGCGCAAAATTTTAACAATATTGCTGATGGCGGCCAGAAAAAAAATTCCCACGCTTTGATGTTCTGCGATGAGCAGTATTTCCAAGCCCGTAGGCAGGTTTTTGAAGTTTGGGGGGAAACTCCACATACAAGTTGTTATAACTGTATGTTGAGTAGTTTAAAACAGTATGACATGCAACATGCATATCATGTAATGCAAGTAGGCATGGACATCGGAAGGGATTTTTCCAGAGGGGGACCAAAAGTGGTAAAATTTCATTTTTCCAACTCGAAATTAAGAGGAAAATATTTTTCTACTAAAAAGCCGGGTTGTGGAGTCGGAGCCGCGAGGAGTTGGAGGTTTTTGGGTGTAGTCGGATTCCTAAGAACACTAGGTGTCGGAGTCGGATTTTTTATCCGACTCCAGAAGCCCAGTTAAATTAATTTTACGTCGCACTCCTGAGACCTAAGTTAAGAATCCTAACTTGTGCCTGTTGAAATTGCACAATTTCTTTTGAATTTTTTATTGAAACAGAGAATCCTTGCTGTGCACCACCATTTCCATTGATTGCTGGTTGCTAAAAAATTGTTGACAGCCAAACTTCATTCTCACTGTGTAAAGGAGTCGGAGTCGAAAATTTTGGAAAGGTCGGAGTCGGTGTCGGAAAATTTTGGAAGCTAGGAGTCGGCGATTTTACCTCCAACTCGGCAGCCCTGCCAAGAGGTAATAAGAAAATATCAAATTCCAAAATCCAGGGAGGCCAAAGCCCCCTGCACCCCCCTTCTGACGCCCATGTATGTAAGTTTCAGATTTGCTTTGATACTTCAGTAGCCTGAGTAGGCCCGTAGCCAAGCTTTCAGGTTTTGTGGGAACAAAATTGATTTTTAAGGAGCAAAACTTTTGTTTTTATTATATGCTTGAAACAAATTTTTCTGGGCACAACAAAATTTGGGAGGTAACTGCCCCTTAATGCGCCCCGTGTCTACGGACCTGAGCCTGAGTGCCTACTTCTGTTTCATGTGCCCCCTCAATCTGTGCCTCGGATCCCCATAATTCCTGGATTCACCATTGGTGACGGCACGCTTTCTTTTGGCAAAAACTCCCCTGTCTTTATAATAAAATAGTTACGGTGAAAAGACAAATTGCAGTCGTATAAGTGGAGCTCTATCTACTTCTGAGCATCGTCGGTTCTGGACTACTACTGCATTGGTCCCATGGACGTCCGTAGAGGGGCGCAAAATGGGCATTTGCCCCCCTGGAAATTGGGACTAAGAACCAAAAATTTTTAATAAACCTGAAATCAGCAGCTTAATTCCAACTATTTTTTTTAATTCTTGCAATGACAGTTTATTTTCTGGTATGACACTCACACTGCAAACCAGCCAGGTTCATTGTTCTGTATAATGAAGTGATGAGAGCTTGTATCCGCTCCTTTCCCACCAAACGTAGGTTGCGAAGCTTGCGTTCGGATTGTTCTACTGTTGGTCTTTGTTGTGTAACAACAATATGGCAGCAAATCTTCAAAGGCTTACTTGAAGTTACGGTTGTAGGCGTTTTGCCACATGTGACTGTTAAACGCAAACATCTTGGCATGTAATGCAACGAGACAATGACTGCTGATTTCGAAAAGGCACGTAGTTTTATACTGTGTGTAAGGAAGCATCAGCAAACTTATAGTAAAGGTTCTACAAGTTTGAAAAGTCCATTCTTAGTGTCAGGGCCGGCGTTAGTAAGCGCGAGGCCCGATTAGAAACACTTTTCGGAGCCCCACTCAGTGATGTGTGTAGAAATTTTTGAGGGGTTACATCAAGTTATGCTGATACAAATCGGTGATGTTAAAAATAGACGAGGCCCGAGAGGGTGACACCAAGACCACTACAACACAGACGTCAGTGGACCACGCCGTGAAACCCAATAAATCAAATAATTGCAACACTCAATACTTTCGACCTGTCCAGGTGCCTCGCTGACCAGAAGGACGGTTTTGAGTGTATTACCTGCAGAGAGGAGGTATTGGGTGCTATGCTGGTGCATATATCAAAAGCTGAAAAGTTTGTAGTGTGGCAAAAGATTCCGTGTTTCCAGGCCAGGAATAGTAGTCATAGATGACCAACTGCTTTGCCTTTTGGCAGCATTCTTTTGCAGTGAAACGTAGAAAACTATGTCCCAGCGGGTCTATTTGGACTAAATAATCCGGGTTAGTCCCCAGCATCCCGACTCATGACTGCTGGCCAACTAGTAGGATCGTTTGTTCATCTAATTTTTTAATTTTCTTGCTCGCATGCCTCATCAGATGCATTAGCCGATGAGAATCCTTCTTTGTTAGACTCAACACTTTCGTTACGACTTATATCACTTCCCGCATATAAACTTCCACTTTGATTGTCTGGCGTAACATAGCCAGACTGGCAGCTTATTGCCTACCTACGTTTTCGCCATCATCAATGCAGTGTGGCATTGAGGGTAGTTCGGTTAAAATACTTGTCCAACGCACCTTTCCTTTTTTCTGCTTCGGTCTTTTTTTGCCTTAGCTCTAGGTCTCTTTTGGCTGCCACCATGCCCGTAGCCAGGTTTTAAGCTTTAGTGGGGCAAAATACATTTTAAAGGGAAAAGATTTTTGGTTTTATTACATGTTTACATCAAATTTTCCTTAGCACGACACAATTTGAGGGACACAAAAATATTTGGGGGGAACTGCCCCCGAATGCCCCCCTGTGTCTACGGGCCTGACTGCCACTTAATATTTTCGGCCTATGTCTCTTGGTCTTTGATTCATTTAGCTTAGTTGCAGTAAAACATAGTCTTAAATAAATAGCTGATGATCAACTGTTAAAACCGAAAAACAAAACACCAGTAGCCTATAACACCCGCCTATCACAATATACCAGGGGTGGCCAAACTGCCGCTCTTCGAACGTTTGCATGCGGCTCTTTGAGCTTTCCTAAAATTTATATATATTTTTTATTGTTTATTTCCATTTCAAAGTGTAGAAATATTGTAAAATGCTGCTGGTAACTAGCGTGCCATACGGTATTACTTTTATAAGTGGTTCCAAAAAGAATTATGATTGTCACAGAAGCGTAGATTACAAACAAATTCGTGTTTTTATATTTTTATGTTGCGCCTCTTTGTAATTTGGGTTTTACAATATGCGGCTCACACATAGAGCAGGCTTGGCCACCCCTGCTATATACTATACGCGTGAAAATGGCTGCAGTGAAATCCACTGAACAGAGCGCCGATCAAAGAAGTAGAAATCGCTCATTAGAGTAGGTTTTGAATATCCTGGAGAATGTTTAAATTTATTTTCTCTGTTAACGCTGAAGAAATATAGAAAGTGATTGTACTATACATCTCCCAATAAGTTTAAACCTACTTTTTAATTTTTTGAAACAGGCAAGTAGTGTAGCAGCCTCAAATTTCCATGAAAGTTATTCCCACTTTGCACCTTTTCAGACTTTTTGCAACTTTCAGTTTATTAGGCTATATCTCAGAAATTACCACGCCAATCTTTGAGATTGATGCCATAATCCTTGTTTCGGTAGTATTTCATGATGCAATTTTCACGACAACCACACAATGAGGCTTACTTTGCTTGAACCGAATTATCTCTTCTATTACTTTGCAAATGGCTTAACTGTCAGCAATTTTCTGTTACTTTTTAGGGAACCGTTATTTTTTGTACAACTGAAATAGTCATTCAAAATTAAAGCTAGATTTATTTCAATAGTCTTCGCCAATCTCATGTTGCTTCATCAAATCTCTACGAGAGGGAACATAGACAACACTATTGAAAGACTGACAAAGCAGCACGCATTTGCAATTATGAACTAAAACTAAACTTTACCCTCAGAAGACTAGTAGTAACTATTGAAACATCCGCAACTATCGAACCGTATTTTGTAGCAACTACTGAACCTTGATCTGCCAAATACGAAACACTTTCATAAATGAAACAGAAAACAGCTTCAAAACCTAATATCTCTGCCTTGCCTTAATGAGGTGTTATGGATAAAACTTGGCTAAACATTACTGAAAACAATGACCATTCTTACCAAAGAATTTTGATGATGGCGCCCGCGCAGTTCACTTGGATTTTCGTTGGCAATAGATCCCACGCTTATAAAATGCTGTGGGCCCCGCCAGTTTTTTTTTTATTTTGACCTTGCTGACTGCAAAGACATTTTGAGAGACCGCAATTGTTTCATCTGAATACTGGGATGATTACAAGTAAGGTTTTTGTGTTTTTTGATGGTAGTAGTAAAGCGAATTTATACTGTATTTGGAGAGACCATTAGAATAATTTAAGAACCGTTTTGGTCTCTCAAAACACTTTGAANAACAATGGGCCCCACGCCCGCACTATACACAATCAGCTTCGATACAAAGTGCGAATTTGTGTTGGTTAGTAGGCGTAGCGCGGGGCCCCCTTCTGCGCGGGGCCCGATTAGAAGCAATCGGTCAAATCGGCTGGAAACCGGCCCTGGTTAGTGTGAGGCTGTGAGTGTGACCAATGTACCTGAGTGAACAGCTTTAATCAAACAACGCTTATGCAGGCTTTTTTCACACGTGCATAAAAGTACGTGGCTTGTTAGAATGCAACTAGGCAGGCTTGGGGGGAAATCCGTATTAATCGTTTATTACTTTGCGAAGAATGAAAACGTGGCTTCAATCGACAATGTCAGATGAACGCTTGCCCGGTTTATATATTAGCCTACGAGTGTTAACCGTGAAAATATCAGCAAAGACAAACAAGGTTTTATTTAAGGGGTGCTTGATCCCTTTGGACGAGATCCCAGATGTTTGCAGCTCTTGTTTCTAAGTGACACTGAGAAGTCTTTCTAGGTAAAATAAAGTCCTGATTTGTGTATTTCTTGACCATGGCAATGCTTCATTGAAAAGAAGTACCCTGCTGGGAAAATCTGCAGATGGCCTATTGTGTAAATCAGGGGCGGGCAAACTACGGGAAGCATTGTGTGCGGCCTGCGGGGCAGCCACACGTACATAGATAGTAGGCTACATATTTCGAGTCTATGTTAAAGTAATTTTATCGATTAGAATTCTCGAGATTTTATTTCGTCTGTGTGTACTACAGCATTGTCAATGTGAAATAAAACAATACAAAGTTATAATAATAATGTTATCATTAACTCATATTTTGAAACGTAAACTGCAGCTGAAGCAGACAAATGTAACACATGCGGTTCCCGGTAGCAATAAAGTTTTCAATTTGGCCCCCCGCAGAAAATGTTTGCCCACCCCTGGTGTAAATTATCGTGATATACCTGGCTATTGCTCCCAACAAAGCGCGTTAATGTACCTGTTGCCACAATATGGGCGTCGGAAGGATTTTTCCAGGGGAGGCCAGCTGTTAAATTTTTCCAGAGGTAGCCAAAAAGCGTTTTCCAGCAGGGGCCAAAAGTCGTGAAATTTTGTTTCACCCACTCCAAACTATAACATCAATCTTTTTTTGCTAAAGATGTAATAGGAAAATGTCAAATTTAAACATCCAGGGCGGGCTTGGTCCTGCCATCCTCCCTTCCAACGCCCATGAACATGGGGCATCATCTTTGGGGCGAAGAAAGGGTAAAGCGTTTTGTTAACGTCCATTTGCATCGCATCGTCAGAAAATTGGAAAATATGAGCAAAATGTCGATGCTGCCCCCCCCTGGAAATTCCCTCCCTTGCCCCTCCCCTGGAAAAATTTCTGCGGACGCCCATGGCTGGTCCTAAACATTTTAGAGGCGAGTGGCAGCAAAATGGTGCATTTGAAAGAAACTTGAACTTGCCTGGTAAAAATCCTTTGACATCGCGCAGGTTCACTTGCTGAGGAAATCGAAAAGCCGGACACGCTTGGAGCAATGCAAAAAATACCAACGAAGTTGCAAGCAGCATCGCAAGGCCGAACGCAGACAGCTGATCGCAATATCGCAATGTTGACGGTGTTTCTTCATTTGACAGAAAGGAGTTTTTACCAGAAAAATCAGATCGAATTGCAGTCGTTAAAGATAATTAAAGAATGTGGAGTACAAACGTCAGTTGCACTTGTACGCTAACGCAAATAATATAAAAGTGCAACATTCACACAAAGTACTTGCGCGGAGATCTAGAAGCTTACAGGGAGAGAGACTATAAATACAGTCGAGTAAAATTTAGGAAAGGTAATCAGCTTCTTTTTTCTGTTTAAATAGTATGCAAACACTAATAACCAGTGCCGACGTCCGGATTAACGATAGTAGCAAATGTAGCAGCTGCGGTGCTTGGAGCGTTGTTAACACTTGATTGGCACCTCTTCGCGTGCTTTCTCCATCTAAGCGTTTTTTTGTTATACATCATTGCTGGCGGTGTCAAGGTAAGAATGCGATTGCTTTCAACGAGATGAGCACACATGGATTGAACGTGTTTACAAATGACTCCTGGCGTTTCACAAGCTGAAACAGGAGCGTAACGAGGTTAGATGGCGCCCAGGGCAAGAAGCAAGTTTGGCACCCCCATGTTCGAACCTGAGGTCTTTCGGAAGCAAATGTACTGTATTGAAGAAAGTACTTGTGACATTGTTGGGACTTTTCGGCG
>JGI24159J19872_10005359_pt1 | contig 16578 bp, 8 predicted proteins | sample Ectturendosymbi4_FD_19872 | JGI IMG/M metagenome (IMG submission 19872) | reverse complement strand
GAAGTGGACAAACGCACAGCGACGCGGGAAAAATTCAATAAACAAACAAAGAGTCAATTTCAGCCGCGTCTTGCCACTGCTCAGTGTAAATCAGGCTTAACTGGTACCACAGTAAACCATGGGCCATTTTTATTGGGCTTATTCTTCGGTGAGCCTGAGTCACATGCCAGTGCAACGACAGGTGTGTCACACTTTTTCTTTCCTTCAAGGTCATCAGTTTTGGCATCAGCCATAGTGTTTTTGCTCCCATTCAAATGCAACATTGTATTGTGCCTCTTGCCACGCAATTGACATGTTTTCTTAAAACTACATAGCTTTGCTGTGTGGTTTCTCTCAAGCAACAGAAACACAGTGCTTTTTCAACAACAAGCTATCTTCTTTGTGGCACTGTTTTAGAATGAAACAACTTACATTTCCACAGACCATGATTTCCATTACATAACACACAATTGTAGTAAGAAACACTACTAACCTTTGAATCTGACTTTCCTTCTGTTGTCACCAGTGCAGGGAACTTGTAAGTCTTACTTCCATGGTCCTCCATCACACTGGGAGCTTTGCTGCCACGAGGGTGGTCTTCCTTTGGTTCACTTGATTCACTTGTGGACAAGCAATTCGTGCCACCTTTTCACTCTCTTCCACAAGAGACAGCAAATTCTCATAACTTTCTTCGCCACCGTTTCTGGCACATCTCTCAGCATACTTCCAACGCAATGGTCGTGGAAGTCTATTCAGTATTGTGTGGATCACATCTTCATTGTTAAGCTGATCCAGATGTCCACTGCTGTCAAAGTAGCAGCGAAAGTGATCCATATATGTTTTCACCTTGTGTAAGGCTTCATAATCTGTTTCACGGATAGTCGGTCCCTTAAACAACTCGGCTGTAACTTTGTCTTTCAAACATTTGGTCCTACCATAGGTTTTATTCAATCTCTCCCAAGCCATGCGATAAGCTTTAGTCTTATCTGCATACATGTGACAACCGCGAATCAGTTCCGCAGGTTCAGTACCCAAGTACCTTCTTAAACAAGTCAGTCTTTGATAATCAGTTGTACATTGAGATTCAATAAAAGTCTTGAACCGCTGTACGAATTCAGGAAAATCCAATAAGTCACCATTAAACTTTTCTATTATGTCTGCCTGAGGCAGTGACATAGGCATGGTTGGGATCAGGCTTGGTACCCACTGATTAAAGCTTAAAGTGAACGTTTGAGGATTTAATGCCGTATTGTTACGCAACAAAGACCCACAGTAAAACTATTCGCTAGCGAGTTTCACAACCTTCCTCTGAAGTCAAAGGAGCGGGCATGAGCGAACTGCGATCTAATCATTGCATGTTTGAAGAGATTAAGTGAATTAACCACATACGAACCGCCGTACATGACCACCCGCAATTGTCTCTGAAGTGCATAGGCTGCCAGATCGCATCAGTTTTGACGTTTTTGACAGTGTTTTTGCAAAGTTGAAACCAGGGTAGGCTATGCGAAACGCTACTCAGTTGCTCTATGCGTTTAGGAGGACTCACGGTCACGACTTTGCCCGGGACCTCGCCCTAATTTAATCCGGTCCTGGTTAGGGCTTAGGCTAAGGGTTATGGTTCAGGTTTAGGGTCAAGTTTTAGGTTTAGGGGTTCAGTGTTTAGAGTTAGGGTTTAGCCTACAGTTCACGTAATGCAAACAAGAAGCTGCTAACTGCTTGCCAGCCCTGAAACCAAGGCCGGATTAACCATTGGGCAAATGCAAATCAGGCAAATGCCCGGGGCCTCGCGCATTTAGGGGCCTGGCGTTTTAATATCAAAACACTCCTTTACTGGTTTTTCATGTTTTTAGGCTGTTCACCACGCGTCAAATTTGTAGTTTTTTTATTATTGCGTTTAGTATATAGGTAAAGTAAACTGGCAACTTTGGCATTTATCGTTATTGAGCAACTTAAAAGAATTGAACTAAACAGCACCACGCTTTATGACCCAAAGAATTCAGTGCATCCATGGGCGTCCGCAGAAATTTTCCAGGGGAGGAAACGTCGAAATTTTGCTTATCCTTTTCAAGTTGCTGACGATGCAGTGCAAATGGATGTTAACAAAATGCTTTTGCCTTTCTACCTCATTAGTCTGTGCTGGTTGAACCGCAATTTTCAATCTTTTGTCTCAAATGTTTTCTACACTTCGGCTATCATAAATGTTTCTTTTCATAAACTGCCTAATATATCCATTTTTTTCGAACACTTATACAAATAGGTCATAATTTAAAAACAATCAACGGCCAGAGCAAAGTGGAAATTATCATCAATGATTCCGCGTGCAAAAAATGCGGTGTCATGAAACTTTTTGTAGCTGACTTTTTTTCAAAAAGCACACATTAACACTGTGACAGACACCAGGGTCACTTCAATAAGTTGGTTACTAAATATTTTTCGCAATGTAACGCCATGGCAATTACCGTATAATGCCCTGATGTAACAATGAGTTGCGTTCACAAAAAACTTTACCTTTTCTCTTTCTAAGTGCTTGTCGTGATCGTGAGAGTATCAGCCTTAGATTAAACAAAGCGCTGTTGTCCACTAGATCACGGAACATTTAGATGTGGCCTAACTATTGTAAAGCTCCCATCGCAAAACGTCTGTCAAGTAGTACAGTTCAAGTTGCTCTTGCGTGATATTTCGTTGAGAACGTTTTGTCTAAACGGTGGACGTTTTCATCTGCGTGAGAGTGTAGACATCTCTTTCCTCAACACATACGTGAACGGACGATTTGTGCAATGAAGGTGATCAGGGAGTCTATGACAAAAAAGATAGCTGTGTAGTGTGACCCTAGCAAAAGATCGTTTTTTATGCAACCTTCTGTTTGAACAAATTAGCCACACACTAACCGCCGTACATGGTCACCCCTTGTCTCTGAAGCGTAGACTGCCAAATTGTATCAGTTTTGATGTTTTTGACCGATGCTTCTGCAACGCTGAAACGAGGGTGCATGTGAAACGCTACGCAGCTGCGTTGAACTATGTCCAACCATTTTTCCAAGAGGGGCAAAAAATTTTCTAGTGAGATTTCGCCCCCCTGCACCCGCCCCTGGTTACAGGCCTGCACTACAAACTGATTTTGCGCCTCACAGGTGTTTTTTATTTTCTGCAAATGACTTGTTCTATTGAACTAGTTTGCCCACCCCTGGATTAAAACTATTGGACATAGTTCAAAAAATTTGGGGCCCTACTCAGAAAACTCTTCGTCCCTCCTAATGTCCCAAGCTGGTTACGGGCCTGTTGCAGTGCAAAATAGAGTTCGTTAAAGAACGCAAGTTTCACATAAAATGACCTGCATCAAGTCAAGTAGACTCCTTGACAAATAACCTTACTAATTCGTGTAAACACATTGATAAATGAAACGAACATTAAATATGAGGCGACAACTCGCTAGTATTTGAGATATTGCTATTCAGCTAGAAGAACCACACAGAACTCGTCGGCGAGCCGCAGTTTGCCCACCATTGCGCCAAGCGTTTAGGGCGCCTCGCATCACGACTTTGCCCGGGACCTCACGTTCATTTAATCCGGCCTTGCCCGAAACCATGACAACCATCATCCATGCATGGGACTGAGTTGTTACAGATGTCATGGTCAGCTAAGCAGGACCTGCGTTCCAAACTTGTCATGTGACTGCTTTAACCTATCGTATTCAGCTAAAGGCAAAATAAAGGCGGCTTCACACAGAATCCGGTTACGGCTTACGATCCGGCTTATGGCCAACGGCAGTCTTCACACAAGCTCCGTTGGCCTTATCAGGGTGAACTTTCTCGGTTTCGACCGGCTACCGGCTTACTTAAAATTGTTTTAAGTAAGCCAGATTGCCGGTGTTGTCAGTGATGGTGTTCTTGCTGCATGTGGGAAGACTGCCGTTACCCATAACCGGATCGTATACCGTAACCGGATTCTGTGTGAAGCCACCTTAACTCCAGCAGTTATTTTGCCTAACAAGGCGGCAAAGTAGACAGAGCAAAAAAATGTATGTTGTGCATTATAAATCGTCATTGTCATTGCGAATGACAATACAGCTGTGGCGATACAGCTATCGTCATTGCGAATGACGATACAATGACGATAGCTGACGATACAGCTATCATCATTGCGAATGACGATACAGCTGTGGTGAGGATAAACAGCTTTGCTCCTTCCAGTGTTGGTCATGTGCAAACACCGTTTTTGTAATGTGCGCTGATGTATAGCTCCCACTTTTTGTGCTCTTGTGTCTGTGATATGGACTGTGAGTCCGCAATAAAATATCATTATTATTATTATTATTATAAAATAATTTTGGATAGTTTTTGGATACGGATAGTATGATCTCAGCCAAAACATGATTCGGATCGGATATCATTTTTCAGAAACAAGATAGGATCGGATAGTAAAAACTCGCTATCCGATCATCTCTGCTATGAACAGCTGCTGTAATGACCGCGGCACAACTCCTATAGAAATGTAATTTTATGTTCTCAACCGGGATGAAATTAAAAACGATAAGTGTATCTTGACCAACGAACGAGGTGTTCCCCTTGCCTCGCCTGAACGCTTCGCTTGAGTAAGTCGAAGATCTGAAGCGAGAGTGGTTGTTGCCTTTGTCTACTGTTTTCGTGTGCTTTTCCCAATAAATATATCGTTGAGTGTGGATGGAAATGGGTTGATTGTGTAGATTGATTTAAACCTGACGTTTCTTTGATGTTTTTGTCAAAATACAGTAATATAGCCTAAACTTTAAGTGCAGCAACTGAGCACGTAGTGCGTGGTTTCTTTCTCTCTGTCACTCGGTAGGGTACCCACTGCCACTTATCACTGAGTCGTGACTGTGTGGCTTACCTCGCAATGTCAGTTGAGAACTGATTCTGTATCTGTAGTCTACGTAACACTAACAGTAGTCATAGTATCCGTATACAGTGTGAGTGTGAAATAGAGGAATAAACTGCTTAATTTTAAGGAGTGTGGCGGAATGTTGAATCTAATCTAAAGATTTACAACTTATACAACAGGATGCTCCCAGTAGCAGGCAGTTTTGTTTGGCAGTTCACAACTCACTTGAAACTCATTTGCAATTGTAAAACTAAAAGAAAATTGTTGGCATAAATGAGAAGAAGTCAGCTCAATCATTTGTATGCAACAACAAGCACCCATGTATGTTTTTGTCTAACAACTAAAGGCTTTTCTTTTCAAAAGAAAGACTTACGTTATGCCAGTGCAGTGCATGATAACTAAATCAGAATGATACTTTACAGTGAACATCAACAGCTTATTTCAAATCTTTTGTGAATCATATTAGCCTATAAAAACTTTATGTTTAAAGCTACTGTGCAAAAATACATCGTCGTGTGTATTGTAATTGTCCTTATCGTATGTCTAAAGACTAATCCAAGATCAGCTTTTTCTTAAGAGGTATTCATTTTATTTTGGTAGTGTTTATTTTACCACCAAAATGCTGGCAGCAACAGATCTGCTGGAGCTATTGTGCCGCCAGTCGAACATTCGGTCTCATGGCATGACGCAATGCTAAGAAAAAGGTCACTTTGTCAAGAACATGCTGTCCTGCTCGTGGTGTAATGGTTAAGTGTTAGGGCTACTACGTCTACGGTTGGCGATTCGACTCTAGCCTTGCCGACTTTCATTCTCTTTTTTTCTTTGTGTTTTTTCAGACTCCGCTTAGGTGTTAGCTTTACGGGTTAATGTTGTTAGGTTAGGGTACGATTACGGTTACGTAGGTTAGACTTTGGGTTAGGTTAGCTTAGGGTTAGGTTAGTGTTAGCTTAGCGTTAGGTTAGGTTTGCGTAGCGTTAGGTTAGGGATAGGTTAGGTTAAGGATAGGTTAGCTTAGCATTGTTAGGTTAGCTTAGGGATAGGTTAGGGTTAGGTTAGGATTAGGTTGTAGGTTTGTCTTTTAGTTATATTTAGTTCCTTTCTACCAAGCCTTTTGCTGCTGCCATCCTGGCAGCAAAATAGACACTGCCTTTTATTTTAGCTTTTGCTGTTTAAATTAAAGGTATAGCAGTATGCTAACATAAAAACATGAATGTAACAACAAATGCAAAAGTTACTTTTGCTACTTTTAAAGTAGCAAAAGGAAGCAATTAGCAGGGATATGCAAACATTGAATCATTTACACAAGTTTCATTTTCAAAACACAGAGACAGATGATGGTGAACAAAGCAATGCATGAAGAGTTAAGGGATTGTATTGTGTATCCAATTGAATAGCATTATGATACACTGTAACTTTTTTTCAGTAAGACGGAAAGGTTTTTAAAATGACTAAAAAAAGGAAGTCATTTTGGTGAGAATGTTTGAAAGTATAGGCTAATGAACACTGCTACGGCTAGTTTTAATACAACTGTGAAACAAATGATCGAAATGTCTTAGTGACCAAAGTGCCTCAGAAAAAAATGACCGAAATGTCTCAGCAAAAAACAAATATTGTGATATATAACTATGTCCCTTATTGTAACTGAAAGTCTTTTTTTATGACAAGTACTCAAGTGTGACAAGCAGATATTTGATGTGTACCAGCAAAAAAAATTTTACATTTGTGCAACCTTTGTAGTTATGCATACTTGTTGCATGCACTAAGTCTGAAGGACATGCGAAAAATATCACAGGTGCAAAAATGCTTAATTCCACTAGAAACCATATTTCATGTAGATGTTTAAGATATTACTTATATAGTATTTGCTAATATATTATAGATATAAATTTCATTGCCATACAGATATAATAATATTGCAATTACAGAAAATGTTGTTGCATAATATTATATAAGATCTGCTGTATATTTTTAAGCTTGACAATTTTTGACAAGGGAATTTTGTAACGGTTGGAATCTTCATGAAACAGTTGAAACTTGTGAAAGTAGGAAGTTTAAGACATCATAAACTGATAAGTATAGTGCATTCAGGAAAGGTAATATTAAAATCCAATAAGAAATAAATATAAGCATTGCATTTTCAGCTTTATTAATTGCTTAAAGCTGATTTTTTACTGTTTGACAGATCTGTTTACAATATCCACCCTGACATGTGTCTAAGTTCTACATTGTACCCATTGCAAGTTGGTGGCTGATGATGCTAGGTACTATGGTTTTTCCCACATATTCTACCAATATGTATCAGCAATATTTGATCATAAAAGTCATTGTGCTATTGTTCTGCATAAAGTGTTTGGTAAACCAAGTCGCTACTTCATTTCTGGTTGATTAATGCAAATTCTCTACTGTGTTCTTTACGGCACGGGCCTTCTTGACCGCCTCAAGCAGTGCATAATGACTGTTGCGCAATCATCTTGATAAACTGCTTTATGATGTAACACTTGCTCGCATGCTTGGGGTGGTAAGCAAATGACTGCCTGCAAACAAATCAGGGTGCATTCTGTGGTGGTTGACTGTTTTAGTGACCCAGGTTTACACAGAATTCAATGTTGTATGGTTCTTCATCACAGTGGAGTGATGGTTTCTGTTAATAATGAGTTGCGTATTGTATACCCACTTGTGAGATCTGAGTATGGGCACATAGGCCTAGTACGCAATAGAATACTTTGACGCAACACATTTTTGCTTGTCTCTCTGTGGAATCGCTTGATTTAGAGTTAGACTATTGCGAATCCTAGAAATCGCGAAGGATTGCAGTAGCTACACCTGATGAAAACATTCCATAACAGTACATGAAACATCTTGTGAGTTGGTCAATATGCATTGTAATGTAGCATGATGTGTGATGGGCATTACTTTACGATACTACTGAGGCAGTGTTATAAAAAATTTTTTTGGGAGTACTCAAAATAATACCTCCTTAATAACGTTATGTTATCTTCCGTTTTGAGTACCTATGGTAATTTCTTACTCAAATATTATTAACTGACAACTCTGTTTTATGTTCAACCTGTTGGATTACATTTTTGGATGGATTCCATAACTACTTTTTGTATAAGTCATCTTGAGAATTACTCTTTGTTCTCATGCTTGTGTCATTTAGCAGATTTGATTGCTTATTTGCGAAGTAGTACATTTTACCTCAAGAGGCAAAAGCTATACTGGGGCTATTGTGCCTTTAGTCGAACATGATTGGTGGAAGTGGTCATGTTGCAAGTATGATACGCAAAGAGACTCAGATGGTGGTTCCCAACCTTGATATTGCCACCCATTTGAAAATATACATAGGCACTTGGCTGTAGCCATTACCTACAACTCTAAAGATGTTCAAATATCAACCAACAAAATAAAAATACTACGGTTTCACATGTTAGATTCATAAAACAAACAGCACATATACTACTCAATGGGGCGAATAATTATTCACAGCAGAACATGTTTACAAGGCTCGGTAGTGTTTACTTTTACTGGTGGTGTATTTCTATGATAAGGTCAATCGAAACTGTATGGTAGAAATCTGATAGGATTATAACTGAAATAATGTGAACTTCATGAAAATCTATCCTTGTTTTGGTTTTGCTGATGTCACACACAATGCTGATATGTGCAGTTCTAAAAATTTGAGCCTTCAATAAACTACTGAGACTGTTGTTAGAGTCCCCACAGCTACTCTTCTGCGACCCACTGGTTGGGAACCACTGGACTAAGAGTTTAGGTTTAAGGTTTGCAGTTAAGTTTTAGCCTATAGTTCACACAACACAGACAAGAAGCTGCTAACAGCTTCCCAGCACTGAAACCAGGACAACACTCGTCTATTGGAATGAGCCGCTACAGACATCATGATCAACTAAGTAAATCATGCAAGTTCCGAGCTTGTCATGTGACCATTTCAACCAATTGTGTTTGGCTGAATTTTGCCTCATGAAGCTTAAATGTAAATAAAGACTGATAGATATTATTTCATGCATAATTGTTAGAATCACAGTTTTAATTGCAGGTGCTACTTGTCTCACGCATCTACTCATCATGTATGATCATTTGCAAACAATAACTAATGATGAAAACAAAAGTTACAAAGTATCAGCACACAAAGGAATTGCTTTCTAACTCACTGTTTGGTTTATTGGAAAGGTCTATGCTTGTGTTGTTTTTCTGTTTTGTTTTTTCCCTCTGGATAAAGTTTAGCTTGATTGTATTGCTTTTTAGGCTTGTCATTACGGTACTAGTTAGCAGAACTTTGGCCACTTGTTTGTTGATTTCACTTCTTTCATTAATACTTTTGCATGTGGTTCAACTAATATAGTATATATTTTTTGTATGATACAAGGCTTGCATTTTTGTATTTCGTACTTGCACACTAGTGCTTTTGTGCATATGGAGCAGGGGTCTCAACCTTTTCAAGCATGTGGCCCGATTATATACTAAACTGACAGAGGAACTGTGGTCTACTAATTATACAACTTTTCTATTATGACAACTGTTTCACAGACAAAGAGCTGAAATAAAAACAGCTAAAAACTACATTTAATGACACAATGTGCACTACAATTGATGTGAAAACTTAGCCTGCTTGTTAGAAAGCACTGATATTCAAGATTTAATACATAATAATGTATAGATCAAGTCAAAATTCACATCAACCTGCATCTAGATTTTGTTTTCATGACAGGTAGAGCCACCTATCTGCTACAAAATGCCTTGTGTAACTGTACATTATGCACAAATGTGTTTGCTATTTGGAAATTCCATGTCAAAACAATTTATAACAGATGATGATGAAAAAAAGCATATTATGATGTTTGTTGTAGCTCAAGAGTTAGCTTACGTTTGCGAAAAGTACTCAATTTCAACAACACCAGGCCGTGACCAATCGAACGTTCTTCCGTGGCCCATAGGTTGAGAAACCCTGATATAGAGCATTCAAGACTGTAGTCAATTCTTTCCTTATTTAGTTGCCAAATAAATTTTAAGTGCATATGCTCAATGCTCATCATCCTTACTGTCTTTGAATGTTTGTGCAATGAGGACATTATAAATTTTTGTTTCTAATTTATAGTTCACTGTGTTTCGATAGTCAATCTTTTTTTCTCACAGGATCTACTGAGAGAGCACTCAACATGGCAGTCATAATTTTGAGGCTAGATTTTTTGTTGTTGTTGTTGAGAGCTTCAATGTGTTTTTGGTAAATTTTTTTAAACCAGTTGCTTGCAGGCAGGTGTTTATTTCTGACTTTAAAAAATATTTTTCCGGAGGCCTAAACTATCTTCATGCTGCATAGAGAACTGTTGAATAATGGATTTGGTGGTGCTTCATGCAGTTTTCTGGTCCTGTAGATCGTATTGCACCTTCTATTTTTGGCCATTTTCTTGTCAAGCTTTGAAATATATCTTCTTGCTTCTGTCATATTTTGCTTATTGCATGTTAGCCTGAAAATTAGGTTGTTTGTCATGGTTGGAACTTTTTCGATGATTGTTGATGGATGATTTGATTTACTCCTTGTATAGAGAAGCCTGTTTTCCTGGATGCTTTTTGTTTAGGTCAAATGACATTGTTAAAGTTCTTTGTTATCTTAATACTTCCATCTACACTGGTTTTTAATTGATCATTGAACAATCAGGTTATGTTTTTTCTTTGTCAATTTCTGGCTTGCATTTCATGTTTATAGCCAGTCTGTTATCTGTCTACGTTTATAGCCAGTCTGTTATCTGTCTGGTATCTCAGTGATATGTTTCAAAATTTAAAGCCAATCAGTTCTACAGTTTGAAACTGCTCATGTAAGCATGAAGTGTGTCTCTGTCAGCTAGGTTTGATCCATGTGCCTGATTTGTCAAATGTTACTGATTTTCCAACAAGCAAAATGTTTTTTTTATAGTGTTTTTCTGGTAAGGTCGAGATAATTGATGGATTAAAATCAGCAATATATATCAGATATTATAAGATTATTTTTAATCTTGTTTAATGACAGGAACCAATTGACAAGTTGAGCACTGCCCTGTTTTTCAGAGACGAAGCATATCTTTTTTTACTTACACTGATGAAATTGGTTAATTTATTGCATGCAAATCTTAAGTCCTGAACCTAATCTTATAACATAAAGCAAAAACATTGATTAATCACATACTGCTTAATAGAATAAATCACATTATTACTTGTGTTTTTTTGTGGCAGGACAAAATAATTTAATCCCCTGTAGAAATTATTACTAGACTTCTTGCTGAATAAACACAGATAAATTACAATGCTAATTAACTAAAACATATGTTATACTAAAAGAAAGCACTAAGACACCAGTATTAGTGAGATTTGAACAGAAACATAGCTAAGCACAGGTAAAACAAAGTTATCATTTTATTTAATATATTTTTGCTAGCAGTCAACTCAATTTTGTTTTTGAAGTTGTTGAACTATATTTTAAGTCGCTATTCATGAACAGGTGTTACAAAACTGGGGCACAAAGTGCAGTTTGTGCCCTAGTTTTATAACATCTGTTCATGATAATATCTTTTCTAGAGATAAATGCATATGTTGAATAATTCCATCAACGTTTCTGACTATTTGGATATAGTAGTAACCAATTTTGTCTGTGTGTGCTACAAACTTTTGTTGCTTCATTAATTCACAAAATTTTAATCACTTTTTGCAGATACTTATAATACTTTTTTAGAAATCAGAGTACTGAAAAGATAACACACTGTAACATATTGCTAAGACTGAAATGTACTGTGGCATTAACATTAGAAAATTAATTTCAACAAGTATAATCATGAGTGAAATTCTTTTTTGTAATGTATTATTCACTGCAGTAGTATTATTACTACTTCAGACCATTATTATAAAAGTTCAAAAATATTAATAAAATGAATATATATATATATCTTTAAACTTGGCCACTTGTTCTTTCAGAAACTAGTACTTTTTAAAATACGAAAAAGCTCTTTTGCATTGTTTCCATTAATTGAACATTATATTTTAATTTGACAAATTTGTGTACTATGGCTGTATTCATAAAATAATGTTTTAGCGACCAGTTTCTGGAAAAAAAAGTTACTTATATTAAGTTATAGTACAGGGGTGGCCAAACCTGCGCTATGTACAAGCCGCATATCGCAAAATCCAAGTTACAAAGAGCTGCAACATGAAAAATTATAAACGCAAATTTATTTGCAATCTACACTTTGTGACATCATAATTCTTTTTGGAACGACTTTCAAAAGTAATGCTGTACGGTACGTTAGCTACCACAGTACCATTTTACAATATCTCTACACTTTGCAATTGCAATAGAAATAAAAAAACAAATGTATAAATTTTCGGAAAGGTCAAAGAGCCGCATTTTGGCCACCCTTGTTATAGTATATAGTCTTGGAAACTAGCAAGTGTTTCATTATAGTGGGCTTCAGTTGATGCCTTGGAACCAAGAAGCGTGTTCCAAGAGGGCATGAAAATAAATTTTAAAGTAAAAATCCTATGGTACTTTCCTTTGTAGATTATCATGTTAATGTGTCTTTGACCTCTCAATCACATCTTTGTTTCTATATGAAAATAATGTACAAAATTTTAAACAAAAAAGTTTAATCACCATTTAACTATGGAAAGGTAGCAATTGCTTGGTAGTGATAATGTGGTGCAGCTTATGGAAAAACTGTGTGGGTTTTAACTGCAGAAAAACATGATTTTGCAGTAGCTAATAAATTGGAATATTGTTGCCAATGTTAGTTAATTGAGTTAAGTGCAGTTCATTTATATCTAAATTCTTTAGCAATCACATTATATGATGGTATTCTAAGATCATGTATAGCTTATTGCGATTGCAGCCAAGTTTGCAATTATACTTAGCTGAAGCTGGTATCACTTACATTTGCTCCTGAGCAAATGAGTTTACCTGACTGAAGGTAAACACATCCATTTACACATAAGCATATAGAAGCCATCTTGCAAGTCTAGTATGTAAAAGCCTACAGCACAAGAGTACTTGACCGATCACAGTGAACTTGGTAGCCTACAAACACAGTAAACTGCTTTCCAAAAAGTAGTCGATTCGAGATATACATTCTGTTGGCAATACCACTTTAAAATCAACATATTGGCAAGTCTACTACTGTAGTCTATCAGTGTTATCAGCATTGAAAGTATGCTGAATTTTTAGGCCTATTCTGTATACTTTGGACTAGGGCAGTAATCTAAACTCGGAATGTTTCATTCTATGCATTCACCAAACGCTTCATAATTGGAAAAATAAGATTTCATGAAAATGCAAGTACGTCTTCTATCAGGTTGCAAATGAACCATGCATCAGTTGCACACAATCACTGTGTTTAAAGAATAAAACCAACAAAATGTGTTGATTATAATTATAAAAAATAAAGCATGTGGTTCTGCCAGAAGATGCAGTGTTTGTTATGTTTGTTAAAGTAAACCACATAAAAGAAAATCAACAAGCAACACAACGTTACAAGATTAATCATGTTACTCAAATTCAATCAATATGTGCTCAAATCTAATCAATATATGCATGAATTTCACACACAAACATAAACAAAACTCTGGGGAACAGAATGGCGCACATACATGGAATGTTGATCTTAGTCAAACCCCTGAGACTAATTCACCAAACCCTTGGGCTCTGATCAAACCCAGTTTAAGCAACACATGACTAAAGTTCCTTCACAACAAATATATATCTTGCCTTACAAAGACCTGACACTATTGCCTGACATTATTTTGTGGTAATTGTGCAAACACCATGCACAGTGACTCTAGCCAAGACCAAGGAAACCAGCCACTTTGAACTTAGCTAGGTATAAGCAGAACTGCTAGGTGTAAAGCATAAATTAGCATATTTAAAACATAATTAGGTGTAGACTTAGCATGGTGCAAAGTCTTTGTGAGCAATGAAACAAACAGAAGTTTACTATGATGTGCATTAGTTAAAATGAAGCCTTGTTATGGAACACAATAAGTGGGAAATGGTTTAAAAAGTGTTTGGTAGTGTCTTCAGTGCTAGTTTGATATTGTTGCACAGTGGAAATTGTTGGTAAAAAAAAGTATAAGTTTATGTTGATATCTACAGTCAGCTTTGCTAAAGCCTGTGATAGGTATAAAATGCTTGAGTTGTGTATGGAGAGCATGTTTGGTACACGAAATGTGGAAGTGCTAAATAGCCTTATGAAGAAAATCATGGCCAATGAAAACAATACAAATGACATATTGCAATTGTTTCAATAACTCCTGTTATCATCATCAGTGCACTGATGATTGGCTGGACTGGTCACATGACAAGTTTGGACAGCATGACTGTCTCAGTTGACTGTGATGTCTGTAAATGGCTCAGTTTGATAGACAAGTAATGTCATGGTTTCAATGACGGCAAGCTTTTAGCAGCTTGTTTGCATTGTGTGAACTGTAGGCTAAACCTACCTTGTCTCTACGTATTGTTGTACTTGTCATGTGACCACTTTAACCAACTGTGTTTGACTAAAGGTTAGATGTATTGTAATAGGATGGTTTCATCCATCACGCCTACTATATTCCATAGCAATTTCTAGCACTCACAGTACTCTACCTCTAATTCAACAGATGCACAAACAGGCAAACATGTGTTGCGCATAAGTAGTCCTAATCCCTGTGTAGACATCTGGGTCTACGCTCAGATGTCATGAGTAAGTAAAAAATGATACGCAATGCATCAAAAGCATCACTTCACTGCGATGGAGAACTGTACAACATCGAATTCTGCACAAACCTGGGTCACTGCTCGCTGAGACGTAGGCACTTTTTTTATGCATGCTGAACGCAAGGCTGCCTAGCCTAGAGAGACTGATAAAACAGCCAACCAACACAACAACAGGTAGCCTAATTTGTTCACAGACAATCATCTTCTTACCGCACCAAAACCTGCAAGCGAATGTTACATCATAGAGTGTTTTGTTGGGACTATTGCACAGTGGTCTGATTATTATGCATGAAGGCTCTGTGCACTAGAAACAGGACAGAACATTCTGCATTAATCAGTCAGAGATGAAGTAGCAACTTGGGTTTCTGAACACTCCATACAGATCAAGAGCGTAACACTTTGAGGAAATATTACTGATATATATTGGAAGAATTTTACCAATACGATACATTGGCAACATTGTCATATTGGCATGCCGATACATCAGTTGAGCTCCAGATAAAATCATCAAATTATTTCTGTTTCAGCACTTAGGCTTTGTATATTATGTAATGTGAATGCTTGTGATTTTCAAGCTTTGTACATAAGCTCAACATGGAGTATGTAAATTACAGAAACATCTGTACTTCCCTTTAGAATGGTTTTGCTACAGGTGAGCATTCAGGAGGTCATTTCTACTATTTTTGTTTTCAGTTAGTTTATCCTATTTAAATAAGAGAAGTTTGGCATGATGCTCTTTGCATTGCTTGTTTACAGTAGAGATCAGGATTTTTAAGGGAGAAGAACATGGTTGGGTTTTTTGCTTGATTGAAGACATGTTGTTTAACAGTACTTTGGGTAAACCATTTACATTTGTCAGTAAATCTTGTGTACTGTAACACAAAACAGCAAAAAAACAAACTACTGCAGCAAGATGAACATTGCTACTGTTGTCTTGAACCTGACGTACCTATTCTCACATTTGTACTGTGTGAAATGACAATATGCATTGAAAATTATTATATTTATCCCTTGCTTTCCATAGCAACATCAAGTGTAAAGAACCATGATTACAAGATATTTTGTTTCTAATTTGCAGCTTTTTATATTTTGTCAATAAAATAGTGTTGCTGTGGGTTTAAACTTACCACTTTTCATAGATCCAATTTACAGCTGTTCCAGATGCGTCTTAGAAATATATCAGTAGGCCACCAGACTACCTTAGTTCTGTACGTGTTTAGGTAATTTTGGCTAGTTGAAAGGAAATTCAAATAGTGCTGTGGTAGAACTTGGTAATCACAAGGATTTCATGAAAGGAATGTTTATTTTAATTTCCATTTGACTCTACAATTGTAGAGGTTGGTTGTTAAAATTTGTGAAATCTCTGAAACCTTAGTGATTTTGCAATCATGTACAGTGTACAAAGTTTCAAAACACCCTGTGTGCAGGCATTGCTAATGGCAAGCTAACAATGAAAAGACGCTACTGCTGAACTAAAAATTTTTAACAAGTGTGAGTTCATCTGGATTTTTAAGAATGTTTATTGTTTGGTGTGCTGATTATCAACTGAAGCTTAAATGTTTGTAATGTCAATTATTTGACCACAATTGTTGATTTAATGCAATGGCATTTGTGAACAAATAACAGCTATGCATTAACACTTGGAGAACCGGCTTACGATATATTTGTACTTCGGTTTCGGCTTATAAAACAGCAGTTTTCGGTTGCCTTACCAACGCCCTAGCTCCTCTGCCGATTGTGCTAGAGAGCTGTTCAAGGACTCAAACAGATCAGCCAGTCTAGTAGATTGAAATAAAAAAAAATTTTTATGGTTAGGGGTTGCGGAATTTTTGTGACTGATGTCATAAGTAAAGTAGTTTTGGGGTCATTTTGGCTCATGTTGTCTGGCCTAGAACCCAACCGCTAGGCCTTCCTGAAGTTTTCATTGGAAACTAGGCTCGAGTCCGAGTCTTTTGAGCCTTTGATCGACTTTCTAGCGTTTCTGGTTCAAAAGTTATGATCTAAAATAAACAA
>JGI24159J19872_10005358_pt1 | contig 16581 bp, 11 predicted proteins | sample Ectturendosymbi4_FD_19872 | JGI IMG/M metagenome (IMG submission 19872) | reverse complement strand
AAAAAAAATGAATTCAACATTTCAGCTGTTTGCAGCAAATGCAAAGGTATAGGCTTTCTGCAGATAGTGTTTAGTAGAATTCGCAGGCGAGTGCACGACAGCCATATTTCCAAGTTTGATGTACATTAAATGCTACTGCTGAAGCTAATAGCAAATTTACCGAAGAACATACTAAGAATTAAAGTTAGAAAGTCAAACTCAGTGAAGTGTTACATAAACATTGGCCTACTGATCACAAAGTTTGAAATGCAGTAAGCCTCTCTCTAGAAACATTCAAGACAGGAAGTTTAAAATTGAGAACTGCTTTCCAAATGATTAAGCACTTAATTTAAGGTTGGTTGAAATCTGAGAAAATGGATAGGCAATGTGCCAGATGATGGATGGATTAACGTAGGTGACTTAAAAATATTGAGGACAAAGTGTAACAGCAAAGTTATTTGCCTAGGGCCTAGGCCAGTGATTCACCACGGGTTAATTTCATCTTCCAAGGGTGTCAATTTACTGAACCATTTGTTGCAGTTAATGTACATTTTTCGAAATAATTCTAAACTGTAAGAGTTTGTTATGTTCGTATTATCAATAAATGAGCACCATTGAGGGTATTGGGGTAAATCTGATGACCTTGTTTGATAAAAGGATAAAATATGTAAAAAAAAAAGGTTAAGAACCACTGACCTAGGCCTACTATCAACCATAAAACTGTCATATTTTTGGTTAGATCACAGCTAAAACATCATTTGCTCTGTATTAACACCCGTAACACAAACACAAGTAGGCTACATGAATACCAATGAAGACTTGTAATGGCAGTGCAACAAAAAGCCAAGCTACAAGTCCTAATGCATCATCTAACATGTGTTACAGGTTTTAGGAAGGAGTAGAAAATTATCATGCCTTGCTAGTACTGGTCTCTGAATGCTTTTACAATACCATATCTGACCCTGTTTGCCTAAATCAGGCTAGTGATGATCAATCTAGTAGCATGTGCAATTTGTTAACATAGCCTATGCTTTTCTGCTGATAACATTCACCACCAACCATCATATCGTTCCTGATTGTAAGTTCTCTCCACACACTCTTTCACTTTGTCATTTTGTAGCCTGCAATCATAAATCACTGGCCAAAGTTGCACGAGACTAAGAAGGTGCTCATTAAAATCCGACAGCTACAGTATAAGCTGAAAAATACAACAGCCAGAAGGCATCATGATCATCACACTGTAGCCTACCAACCACACCTACAGTAGGCCTAGTAGGCTAGTTGTTATTCAACACATATCACTAAATTTATTAGTAGCATTTGGTGACAAATAAAGTGAAAAACCAACTCAAATTGTCGGATCCGCCATTATAATGCGCTCACTGCCAGCCTAACACATCGACCAAGGAGTCAAGGACCAACACGAAGCGGCAGATGCGGCAAAGTTGTACCAATTTCTACTCTGCCGCAAGCCGCATTAGTCGCCCGATTAGCGGATGTGACGTCACAAATTTGCTGCCGCAGACCGAAAATCGCAACGATCGCACTCCGTGTGAGCTAGGCTTTAGTCTACGGGACAACATTGCAGCAAACAATATCCAACGGTGATGCTCATGAAAGATTTTGTATGCAACGTAGTTACGTGTTTCAAAATGTACTGGTTGATAAGCTAGGCCTGTATCAAGCGCTTTACCACTTTGTGAATGCTGCAGTACAGTACATCGCAAAACTTACATGAAAAATATTCTGTCCGCCGGAGGCGCTATTCGTATGCTGCACTTCGTCGGGTGTGACGGAAGCACAAGCACATATTCGTACAAAAACCAGTGTAGATCGTAACAGACAAATAGGTGTTTCAAAAATTAACAGTGCTCCGTATATGTAATTGAAAACTTTCAAGCTTGTTTTAAACGAAACTTTCATTTCAAAGTGAAACATCGAAACTTATTCCATCCTTCACGCAATAAAGCACTTTCTTTCTACATGTCGGAATTGTGTCAGTAGGTGGTGGTTGAAATTGCTTGATTTCATTAAACGAAACAAACACGAGGCAAACGGTTAGCTTTACGTGAATGTGGGCAAGATAGAATAATTGATAAACCTATGCAGCATCGCCACTTCAGGACACGTGGCGTAAGCAATGAATCACAAAACCATGCTATATGTTTCCGAAAAATGGCATCCGATCAACAGGCGATTGTGTGAAGTTCTCGAAAAGACCATTGTTTCCTATTTTTGCTAAACTCTTGAGTTTGATGCGTGGTCCACCTCGAAACGTATTGCGCGTGGAAAGCGCCAAATTTCTTGACTGCTTGCGGTATTGCGTTTACTCTATTTTTTACGCATTTTCTTAGAACATCAAAGAAAGTTCGCATTGGGAAGCTCGATATCTTCAGCCATCTCTCATGACTGCTTCTATGGGCTTGGTGAGAACTTTGTTTATGTTGCAGCTGGTCTTACGAAGCGAGCATAAATTAATTTAACCGTAGCTGCCTGGCTTGTGATCTTGTCAGAAACTGCCGTTTGGTTTGTGTTGTTGGACAGTATCAGGAAGTTTAAACACTGATATATAAAACATCGATAGTTCACTTCTGTCAAGCACATGATCTTGATTGTTTCAAAACACAGCTTGTCAAGGTTGCACAGCATCATAGTTTAAATTAAAATTTGAGAACCTGCTTATTGGCAATGCTGCCACAGCCTGGCGGGAAGTACAACGAAGCAGTTGAAACCCGAACTTGTTTTCAAACGCTAAGACTCGTTTTGAACAGTAACACGCCATGCGCACTTCAAAAACGTCTGTTTATTGCAGAAAAAGACATGTAGGTTGAAACATCACCATTCCGTTTTATAGGATGCGTGCTTGTTGAACTGCGTACAATGAAAACGTGTTTGTCCCTCCGCACACGTGTTTGTGTGGAAGGCGAGAAATTCGCATTGTTTCGTTGTGTTTCAAGTCTGCACATCGAATTGTTTCATCGCGTTATGCAAGCAAACAAGCACTGCAACGACGTCACACTCATTTTTATTTATTTGCTTGTCGCAGGCGCATCTCACTGTGTTGGATCGAATAACACTGGCCGTCTTCGAAGATACTGGCTGGTACCGGGTCGACATGTCTTTGGCCGGAAACTTCACCTGGGGGAAAGGCGCCGGGTGCGAGTTCGGGTCGAGGGCTTACTGTCATTCTGGCGACAACCCGTACTTTTGCACTGCGTCGCAGTAAGTTTGATATTTGCTGCGTCCGATCGTTCGGCTCCCGTCGATGCGCCAGGCATGCGATTGTGTGGTGATTGGTGGTTTTCTGAAAACGTGCTTTGAAACGCTCACTCTAAATCAGAAAGTTCTTCTGTCGCGTGCAATCCAGTATTGCTAACTTCTCTCTCGCGCAATAACTTTGGCAGGATCGCTCACGGATGTCATTACCTGCGCTTGGACAAGGGCGTTTGCGCAACAAACGAGTTTTTGGATTCGTGCAAAACTTACCAAGCCAAGAAAGAAGACGAATGCTGGAAACCTTCGAGCGATGCGTAAGTTAAAATTAATGGTTGAAGAAAAATTCCACGCAAAGATGATGTTATGGACTGAGTCATACTACGGTTTTTGAGAAATCGTTACTTTCATTTACTTCATATCATGGCGGTATTTTTAAACTCTGACTTTCTGAACAGCGATTCGACGGAAGTTGCTCGAAAGGGAGAAGTGTACACCATCAACAGTCGGTGCTTCATCTCAAACTTGAGTGACATTTCGCATCAGGTGTGTTTGGTGGTGAGAGGATGACGTCATGTGTAACGCCTCTGTTTGACCTGAGCTATCTTAACTACCTCCGTGCAGGATTCCGCAGCAACACGAACGAGGAGGAGCGTGCCTGAGGAAGGCAGGTGCTACGAACACCGCTGCAACAACTCGTGGACTTTGGAAATCCGCGTGCGCGGTTCGGAGTGGGTAGTTTGTCCACAACACCGGTTGGTCAAAATCCCTGGTTATGAAGGCAAGCACGTGTTCATGAATTAGTTTTTTATTGCTTAGATGAACTATGCTTTTCTTTAGAGAAATTTCCGGTACCTGAATGTAACGAAGGCATTGTGCGTTATTGTGTAACACGTGGCGTATTGTCGTTTCTTTGGCACATTAATCGATCTTTCAGACAGGGTTACCTCTTCTTTTTTAGAAAAATTTTGTTAAACTGAATTTCTTCGTTGCAATGCAGTTTCGCGACAATCGTTTTGCGTCGTCGGCCACGTCTGTTGCAGCTCGACTCATCTTTTTTCTTATGCCTGTAAATCTTTTCGTATCGTGATTCAACTTATTTGCGCACCTGTTAAGTGCTACCTTTACTTGTCGCAGGAAGTATTCGATGTCCTTCTGCTCGATATATGTGCACCGCTAAATTCAAGAATACCTTTGCCAAAGCAGGTGGGTTTAGCAGCAGATCTTGCGTCATTTGATAAACAATGTAGTTGTATTTTTATCATCGATCTTATTCGATAATCAATAACATTGTTCGCTCCTCGTACATCTGTGCAGCTCACTTATCTCTGGAAGGAACCGCTCACTCATCTGTGAAAGTGTTATGCACGATTTGGGGATGTACCTTTTACTGACGATACTTAGTGTGGATTAAACTTATGTCGTTTGTGTTGTAGAATAGATGAACTGACATCTTACCTTATGAAATTAGACCATTGTATTTGGAGTTGCAGCGGAATTTGTTGTGTTTCCAGTCGGAACAGGATTGGGGTTACGAATTACAGTATACATATTTAAGCTCGTGCGTCTCGTATTACAGTCGTTAGCTAGTTTTATGTTTTGCCAAATGCAAGAAAAAATGAAATTTCGCCCAACAGAACGGTGGTTTGCACCCAACAACTTGAAATTCAGCATTCCGTGCTTTATACCAAACTACCGTAAGTGCTGTTGTGATCGATGTTCGTTAACAGGCCATAACAAAACAACTGTAGGAAGCTTGTTGGAGCAAATAATCTGGCATAACCGCTTAAAAGCAAAATCGAAATCCTGTTCCGTTCTATCCCACTCTGACTCGACTATTGCTGAACGTATGCGCAACTTCAAATGACGAACTTGTCCCTTAGTTTGTCACTTAAATGATTTTCCCAAATCAATCTGAGCTGAGATGATGTATTCTCTATCTCTGTTGAGCGTTGGAAAATCGTCTACCCAGTCTACGATGAAGCAGCTAGGTATTTCACACAAATTCTTGTGTCATTTTCATCCAATATACGCGTATGTTGCGTAGTTGTAACTCAGCAAACTTGAAACGCTAATTCAATGTCTAGTGTATGCTAATAGACAAAACGTTTTCTCGTTACAAAGTGATCAGTATCTCTTGACACTTAGCCAATTTGTTTATTTTGAAGTGCAGCCTGTTGTTCGTGTGTGAAGAGTGCCCTTTGTTGAGATTAGGATTTTTTATTATATATTTTTTTCAGTTTTTCCGCCGCAGCTTGCTGTTTTCACTTCTGCTTTTATATTTTTCAGATATACAGAATGATGCTTTATTGCGAAAAAGGCTTTGTCTCGCTCTAAACAGAATAAAATACACATTATTTCAGCGTGTGCAGTTTTTTTATTAATACCTGTCCAATGTACTTGATTGACATTGTTTTTTTTTTTATTTCTGTTTTTTGGGCACTTGTGACATCGAAGGCGCAAATGCAAAGAACATAAAATTGTAAAAAGAGTTCGAAGCAAACGTCCAGCAGTACCCCACGTCTTCGTTCCATATTTCTATCCATTTTGAGCGCAGGTTGCTTAGCAAACGATTAAACATTTTATACTCCAGCATTTTCTTGCAGTGTCAAAATCGTGCGCTACTATAAACATTACTTTTCCTGGGCTGTCTCGCCTGATCAACTCAAGCCTGGGTCAAGCTTTTTTCAAGGAATTTCTGGAGAAGTTTAAGAATGACATAAAGACGGTGGTCGAAAAATACGGGTCAGTGTCTATTTATCCAACTTTTCACGGGAATTACCGTTTGGTTTGAAAAATAGCAGTGAAACAACTCACGCACAATTTTCAAAAGTTGACATCATCTGAGGCTCTACTCAGTTGCAAAGTTTTTTACGTGTTTTTAGTTTGATTTTTTTGACTGCAGACGTTCGGTATGGAAGCGACCATTTTCCTCGTTGCCTTATTGCACAAAGCAGTGGAAATGATTTGCTTCGCCATCAAAATAGTTTTTCCGCTAGCGTCATGCGATGAAAAGTGGCGAAAGTTGTTCCAGTGTTAGTTATGTGAGCAGCAGAAGGTATCTTTTGAATCAGATGCTGCTATGATTTACTTAGATGGTGAAACATAAACAAATGGCACCAGTTTTACCAGTTCAGAATGCGTTGCGTGCTAGAATGAATATTTATCTTGTGCGGGTGTTCATTGTCCCATGTTCACAATTCGACATCTGAATGTTAATTCTAAGATGCAAAACTGTTAATGTAGCATGCCAGGCTGTAACGGTTGGCTGCAGGTGTTTAGATCTACCTAGTCATCATGTTCTGCAGCTTCATTGCCTTACTTTGATGACCAACTATTTTTACTGGGCTAATTTCTATTGCGACTTGCAAACACGATTACTTCTAGACAGCTCAGAGACCTGCTGCAATTTGTTGTAACAAAGTATTATACTTGCATGTGATATCCACTTCAGATTTTACGCTTGTTCTTCATGCATTTTACACGCGTTGATCGACTTCCCTTGCAAAAGAAAAGGATATTTGGTAGTAACGTTGTTTAGAAAATGGTGATCTTTCTGCGTAACGAACCATGATGTTTTAGTCAATCCTGTGTGTATTGCCACACATTGTTATTAAGTTTCTGTGAGAATCTCTGAAAAACGTGTGAAAATTTCTAAACTTTGTACGCGCTTGTTTTTTGTTAATTCAGGCATGAATCAAGATTGTTTTAGAAAAATAAATATGGTTCATGTTGAGATTAATCAAAAATTGGCTTATTTTGTGTCGTTTCGAGCACAATCACATAAACTTCTTCATTTTTTTTTTTTTTGCGCAAACATCGGAAAAGAGGTTATTGCATTGCAGGGCGGAATTTCAAAGCGAGCCCTACAGAAGTGCTCCGGATACGATTTCCTTCAGACTGAAGACAGTGGAATCTGTCGGCACGCACTCCCAGGCGTGTAGTGACGCTGTGGTTAAAGTGAAATCACGTGTGGCGCTTGAGAAGAACTTTGTCATACGAACCGCCAAGGGAGTATTACGTGCGCGTGCTATATCGGTGTAAGTTCCCACCTGCTTTGATATTTGCATACGAGTAAACACCTTCCTTTTTTGCGTGCTGAAAGCATTAAAATAACTACGTAGCCAGGCCAGCTGCCACGCGACGAAAAACTTTTTGGCGAAAATCGGCAAATTCTCGCGTTCATGAAAAACGCCTAGACCGCTTATGATGCAAAATTTTGAATGCTATTTCATTTTCCATAAAAGCTTTGGCAATAATGGCATCACAGCTTTGCTGACTGTAAGGGTTGATGCCTATGCTCTTGGCGGCGAACACCTGTATCAGACCTTTTCTGCTCCACCAACAGTTAAACACTACGCAATTTGAAGTGCACTTTTCCGAGCGGTTTGTTGTTTGAATTGTGGACGTTGCCTCATAAAAACTCAACACAATTCTATGTTTGCTGCATATAAAAAATCCGAGAAGTAAATCAGAGCTTTTGAGGAATCTGCCTGCCATGCTGTGCTTTCACAACTTTGCGAGGATCCTGACTACACATACCAACAGTTCAGTGACAATGTACCACAAGAGCAAAGCAGCTTAAGCTTCTCGCAAAGTGCTTTACTATGAAATTGATTTCACGTCAATTACACATTTTCAATTCTGCAAATTGCAAGCAAAAGCTGCAAGGCTTGCAGGTGAAATGATGGGCGATAAGAATATTCGCCTATTCCTGGGCTACGTCTTATTTTTTCAGACTCGACTGAGGTGCATTGTATTGTTTCAGAAAATATGTGCTTCAAGCCTGCGAAGACAGCGACACACCATCAGACACAACTGAAAAACCAACGTCGGAGCATAAGCACGACACGCCCAACAAAAGCAAAGGGCGTCCACCTGTTCCTCCTGGCATAATCGCCGCCACTACAGTTGGTATAGTCTGCGTGGGAGTTTTCGCTTCGGTCGGCGCTCTGCTTTACTGGAAAAGTACAATCCCGCGATCGGTACGTCCTGTCACAACCTCCGAAGTCGAGGTATCCTACCATACTAATCGACAAGGCTCGTTCGCCACGGGATCAGACGGCGGCAGCGTGGGTCAGATCGAATTTCCTGTGTAGGAACCTTAGCGTTCCTGCGTGCAAACAGTTGGCTTGTTTTAAACGAACATATTGTGGAAATTGCGTTGTGAAATCGCGATTTAGCCGCGTGGGAAGAGTCGGACTATGTCAGAATCCCGTTACGAGCGAATAACCAGCCAATAGCAGCGTAAAGCGGCAAATTAAATGTGCGCCAAACGAAAAAACGCGATTGCGTTTTGGAGAGAGCATCCTATAAAATGTTCAGGTTAAATTGGTTTTGCAACTGCTATGCGGGGGGGGGCGCATGGATGGGATGCTGTAGAGCGGCGAACCTTCCTGTCAAGGTGTGTTTTTCTAAATTGTCGGTCGTCACTGGTAGTTCGTTGGAAATGCTCTGAAAAAAGTAACCTGATATGTTTTTATATACTTCACGTTGCTCTCGCACGGAACGTCACCATATATCCCTTAAAATCTTTCTGCACAAAGTTGTTCCCCGCGTTTTTATGAATTTCGTATTACCGGACTTAAGTTAGAAAATTGTCAGACCGTTCAACAGCGCCGCTTTGATACTCAGTTTCTTTCTGTGGTTGTCGCGCATCGCGAACTATTTGACAAATGGGAAATTTCTGTTTCTAAATATTTCCTTGATCTTTTCTCCGATAATATCAGCCGCATGGGCGTACAAATCGACTGATTTCGCCGAGAAACATCTTCCCGCTTGAATATGGCTTCTGAAGATTATCATCAGTAAGACAACCACTGACGCCAAAGCACACTGCCGCATTACTGGATTGACGGGCCACCAGACTAGGCACCTCTTACATTTAGCTGAAAGAAACACGTCGGATAACGTAATGTGGCAGTTAGAAGTGTGAAAGTCGTTCGCAAATAGTGGTTAATTTCGGCAAACCTGAAACGTCTGCGCATAGAATTCCGTCGTTGTCTGAATGCTCGGCTCGGACTGTGAAGGTCAAAGCTGACTTTGCTGCTTTAAAACCAACCCTATGTGCCATTACATTTATCTGTTGTTTAGTCAATTTGGTACCTATGCATTTTACTGTTTTTAATAACTGTCAGTATAAAATTGCGTCTTGTACGTAACTCACTTGATCCTTACATGAGTGTCACAACCGCTGCTTGTATTTGCACTTGTCGGAAATAGTCCCAATGGAGAACGTTGTTGGATGCTATGAAGTTTCTCATGCTTTTTGGCAGAAAACAGGAAAACTAATTTCCACCTTTTTCCTGTGTGCTATATTCCTAATGTTCATGGCTTCCGCTTTGGTAATCTTGTTTTATCTGTCGACTCTCCCACGACAAATGAAATAACTGGCAGGTCATTTTCGATACAAAATGCAAATTCGCACTAGATGCTGTGTCCGTTGCTATCATCGGCTGGCAATCAATCGAATTCACAATCTCCGTATACTGCTATCCTTTACATATGTGCGTATAGACTTCGACCATTGTTTTATTACGTACCATGCTCTTCTCTTTGTGTAATGTATAGGTCCTAATCATGTAGAGGTTGTAAAACAGTTTGCTCCCATTTGCACCATCAGTAAGCTCCAATCAGAACTTGTTTGGTTTCCAATCGCTGCAAATCGTTTGCGTCACTGTTGTCAATCATGGTGAGTGGAAGGTAGTTCAATTGCGTCTTGTGACTTGTTCGAAGTTATTATCGTGAACTGTATTGTGTTGTTGGTGATAACTACAACGTTTGCTGTTTGCCTTTTTACTGTGACTCTCGACTATTGCGATGTGGCTTTGAGCTTTTCCGCGTATATTCGGTAATGGTGTTCGATAAACTTTCTACGTGTTTTGAAGTACTGTATACATTATACACACAAAATGGTGCCTTAACCAGACTTGGACAACTAGAATTTTTGCAGTTTTTGCAAAGTAGATAAGAATTAAATCAGAACTACGTAATTTACCGAAATCAAGATCATAATCACCGAAATCGCGATGACTAGAAATTAAACTAAACCCCCAACTAGAGTTACATTTCATCAAACAAAGTTCAATGCAAGTTCATATCATACTCATATCCAATCGGAATTCATTCTATAATTATGAGAATAGCAAAAATGTTTACGCCAGGATTAGCACGTTTCGCGCTGTACAATTCGCCTGTGTGGCCGAAAACTTATTCGAACGGAGCCGATGTTGCTGTCATGCGTTGGTAGTACGTACTAGCTACTGTTCGTCACAATGCCTACTGTGACTGTATGGTTGGTTCAACTGACGTAATGTGATTGTTGCATGACACTTGCATCTTACCGTTGCGCTTTCCTTACGTGGGATACATTCTTGTATCACTTGCCAAAAAACGCTGTTGGACAAAGTAGCATTTTCGTTTTTCACACATTAGATTAGAATTACCGGCACTTTTCTTTAATTCGTCTAATTAGACAACTAGAATTATCTAGTTGTCCAAGTCTGGTCCCAGCCAATGTGCTTGTTGCTGTTTTGTGACGGACTAAAGCAATTGTTTTCTACCTTATCTTCGTATTGCCATGCCAACTTACGTGTTTCTTTGCATCTGTGAAACCCTCAATGGAAGTTTCTCACCGTGCATTTGTGAACTTTTAGCTGTGTGATGGGTTAGAATGAACACTATTGCTTCCATTGAACTCACGGAAGCCCTTTGCGGCGCTTTGTTTCGGGGTACCCTCGTTATTTTGTAAAATTATATAAATTATATTATACGGCGGCGTGATTGTGTAAAATTATAATTATATAGATTATATTATAAAATCATATGGCGGCATGTAAAAATTATATAAAGACCCTTAAGTTGCGTTTCTGTACAGCAGTGGTTCTTAACTTTTTTTTCTGCCACGCCTCCATTGAGTAATTGTCCTTGTTTAAAGTCCCTTGACCTTGAATATGTCAATTAGACAGAATACTTTCCCGTTCAAAAACTTTCCATGTTGTAGAGCGCGTGAAGGCTCGCTCCCCCCAGGAAATTTATTGACGCGCCCATGGGGAGGCATGTTCCTCCGGTTAAGAACCACTTCTGTATTGTGATTTATGTTTTTCGAAAAATATTGGTAAATGTGTAGGTTGGAGTTATTTTTCTCTTTGAAATCAATTACTCTGTCGTTTATTGTTCTGTTACTTGCTGTCATTACTTTAATAAGCTGCCAAGCACGTCTCAGTGTCACTCCACAAGTCGCTAACTTAACCTCTATTGCGGAATGATAACACGAAGAAAACCTGTTGTATGTGGCGTTGCTTTTCAGTGTCTGAGTGCAGTTTAAACGTGTTTTGTTTCATAAACGTGATGTGATTTTTACCTAACGCGCCAGAACAGGGTGAAATGATGCCTTCCGTGCTAGAACTGGATAGACAGGCGGAAAACCTGACTTTCCGTCTTGTAAATCGTGGGAGGTGGAAAAAGGTGGTGTTTGCTGGAATTTGTCCGTTTTTTGCTTTTATGTAGTTGCATTTCCTTATTACTTGTGCCGGTTGTAATTGACGCGTTAAAAGCCTGCAAATTTCTACTGTTTGTGGCGCTTATGCCGTAGTTGTGTAGTTCAAATACGATTTGTAGGAGCAGACTAAGCATTATTTTTGCTGCTTTGGGAGTTAACGTGGAACAATTCACGCATATTAACTTCTTGATGTTTTTTGAAACACCCTGTTTCATTTTATCTTTCCGTACCGATTGCATTTGTACAAACAGTACCAAACAAGTTCAATATTGCACAATTTCTTCGAAATGCAGGTGCGTTACAAACCAAGTTAACCAGATATTGTCACGTTATCTTTTTTCGTAAAGCGTGAATTGCCGGAAAGTAGGTGCTGGTTCGAGTCGGTTGTAGCTCAGGCCGGGTGTGTTGTGTTGGGCCTGGATTGTTTTGCGACTACGTGGTTGGCAGCAGTGTCGAATTGCTTGTAGCAGCGGCTTGTGTAGCGCTCAAACGTTTTCAAAACAAAATGAAACGATACCGCGTTTTTACGCTTCGAAATATGCTTTTCTGTTAGCTGTTTCTCATCCATGCATCTGCCCACACATTGCGGCCGGGCTAAGACTGTCACGGAAACACCGTGACGCCCTCTGGCTCAGGTGTCACCAAAGTGGTGCTCGCGGGCACCAGGTCGCCCGCGGGACTGTTCTAAAAATAACATTAACATGATCAATGTCTTCACATTAACGAATATCAATACTAAAATAAAGGCAAATTGAGCAAAATTGTAATTTCAGAAGTTTGTATCAAACTAGTAGCCCTTTGCACTAATCGGTACACAAGAAGTAACTCGCAGTTTCAAAAAGGTTGGTTGGTGACCCCTGCTCTAGCTACTGTAAGCTTGAATAAACATGGATTGAACTAAAGTGCGACTACACTGCTGCCAGCATTTCGGTGGCAAGCAAAAAATTCCAACCCATCCCTACGTCTCTACTTCTGAAACCAGCACAGAACCAATTCCGCGAGTTTTAGCTTAGCTGTTTTTTGCGTTAGTCCACTGTACAGTAGGACTCGGCCGACATCTCTTTTTTTGTTGATGTTTTTGGCGAAGGTTATGTGCTTAATTTCTTCGTTCGCGTTTCCAACAAATTACGTCAAGAGTGTTGTTTGAACTTCTTGCTTTGTTCGTACTGTTTGACAAAACTTTCACGAATACGTGGTTATCGGCGTGCTTTTGCCAATATTTTCATGGAATATAACTTCATGTGCCGCACAACTTCTAATCCCGTGTGGTTATGAGTCAAGATGCTCATTTAAAGAGCAAATTTGAAATAAATTCGTTTCCGTCTCAGTTCGGACCGTGATGGTCAACAGTTGCGTCAGTAGAATTCGGTTAATCGTTCGTCATCCAAGCCACGAGTTACAGTCATCTTCAAGTTATTTTGTAGCAGAGGTCGAGACTGAAGTTCCGTCGCTAGCCTTGGCGTGTTAGAGGGGGGGCATTCAGTTCGTGCAGGGTATCAAAATTCAGAGTTCACATGAGATTGATCACCTCACGTACTAGCTTCTGGATTTCAACTTCTATTCTGGGGGCTTATTTCGTCGAAAAATATCTATTTTGTCGAAAAGAGTTGGTATGAATGATATATGTAGAGGGCTTGTATAAGCAGACCCCCCAAATACTTTGGGTTAGAAATTTAAGGTTCTAGCAATTCCGTGGTATATTACCTGTGATCCACATATGGGCAGTAGTGAGCTAATTTCCCAATAGCATGCAGCGCCGCTGTTTTTTAAAATGAAATAAGGGACGCGGTAGGGAGCTATAACCACCAGTGCTACTGCTATTCCCTACTTTGGCGTAAGTGGTGGCCAAAGGAAAAACGTACGAGAGCTATTCTGTCCACGTGCATTGGTGGCAGTGTTGCCAACCTTGCGGTTTTCCCGCGAATTGGGCTTGTTTTTTTGTGGCTTTGCGGGCTTTTTTGAAGACTTGCGGGTTGCTTGTTTTTGGAATTGTTTTAATTAAAATTTGCTTGTTTTTTGCAGATTTCTGTTTTGCGGAGTGCTTTTTTTTCAAATTTCATGGCACTTTTGCTGTTACAATTCATTGCACAACACAATTTCGGCGTGTTTTTGTGTAAATTTGCTCATTTTGGGCTTGTTTTTTCGGATTTGCCTCTCTGCTTTTGCATTTAATTTACCTGCTGTTTTTTCGTTTTGTTGTTTTTCCTCGTTCCTACCAAACGGAGTTTGTGCTTGTTTTTCCTTAAATTTATGCTTATTTTGGAAAATAAACTGGCATCACTGATTGGTAGTGACTAACAGACATGAGCGGACTGTGAAATTATTCTGTCCGAGTCCAGTCCTGATCTGATAAAATTAAATCCGATCCAGTCCTGATCCGCAAAATTTTTGAAAATCGCCAGTCCGATCCAGTCCTGATCCGGCAATGTAAAATGCAGTTTTATTTTGCCTCATAAGGCAGAAGAACTATTGGAGCTATTTTGCCTTCAGGCAAATACGATTGGTTGAAGACAAAATAGTTCCAACATTACTTTTGCCTCATGAGGCAAAATAGACACAGCCTTGTGGCATTTCCAAAATTAAACAAGGAAGTGTCTATTTGGCATCAGAGGGAAAAGCACTGCTGGAGTTATTTTGCCATTTGGAGAATTTGATTGCCTGGATTGGTCAAGTGAGAAGGACGATACACTTGGATTAGCATAAGGTCCTTGTTACGTGACCTAAAATCCTAAACCTAAACCCAAAACCTAAACCTTAAGTTGAACCTAAACCCGAAACCTAATCCGTAAACCTAAACCCTGAAGGTAAACCTTAAATCAAAGCTTAGACACGCCCCCTAAACGTAAACCCTAAACTTTTTGAAAAAGTACATTAAAAGCATTCCTATCAAAGGTGTAACCTCTTCCAGCCATGCCAAAGGAAATGGTGAGAGCAGAACTACAGAACAATCGCACAGCAGGCATAGACACCAGAGATGAGCGGACTGTGAAATTTTTCAGTTCGAGTCCAGTCCTGATCCAATAAAATTGAATCCGATCCAGTCCTGATCCGCAAAATTTTTGAAAATCATCAGTCCGCTCCAGTCCTGATCCGCCCATGTAAAACCATGTGTTTTTATTTTGCCTCATGAGGCAAAACCACTACTGAAACTATTTTGCCTTCAGCATGATTGGTTGAAGGCAAAAAAGTTCCAGCCGTGCTTTTGCATCATGAGACAAAATAGACACAGCCTTTGGCATTTCCTAAACTTAACAAGGCAGTGTCTATTTTGCCACCAGAGACAAAAGCACTGCTGTAGTCATTTTGCCATTAGGAATAGTCCGATTGGTCGGAGTGGTCAAATGACAAGGACGATACACTTGGATTAGCGTAAGGTCTTTGTAACATGACCTAAAACCCTTAACCTAAAACCAAATCCAAAACCTAAACTCGAACCTAAACCCAAAACCTAAACCCAAAATTAAACGAAGACTCAAAACCTAAACCCAAAACCTAATCCCTAAACCTAACCCCTAAATATTTAAGCCAACACCAGTGGTTTTCAACATTTTGCAAGCAGCGACCCATTTTGAAACTCAGTTTAACCTATTGAACCCCTTGCGAAATTTTCTAGTCAGACATACGAAATGCATTTGTGTTTGCACAATCGAAAATCACAATGATTCAAAAATAACGCACGATGTCACTATGCCTAACAAAAACTCATTTATTAAATTCATACACACACGGCAGCATCAGTGAGGGAGACCCACTCGTTCCGTATACAAGTAACTCCACAGCACGACTCATCCAAAACTAGAATAACTCCCAAGTATAGCTACCGCAATCAGATACTAGCTAATTTACAAGCGCAGCACATTCTTAGGTCAAAAAGTTATTCGTGCGTTGCCGAACGCAAACTACTGCAATGGTTATAATTACACTTGAAACAATTCTGGTTGAAAAAGTAAGCTGTCGTTTTCGCCAGGTAAGAATAGCACAGCCAGAATGAGACTGAAAAGGCCGTAGCCTTCCCTTTGTCCGAAACAAACTTGTTCAGATTTTTGCTGGTGCTTTGTGTCAATTTTCAGCTGATTTAGAAAACAATCGGAACTAACAGCCGGACTCAGTCTCAAGACGACGTCAGTGACTGACGTTGTCATTTACTGGCCCATTCCGAAAAATATTATTAACTGCGCTACTGCCAGGTAATCCTATTATTTTGGCTACGACCAAACATGATTCCATGTATGAAATATAAAATCTGAAGATTATGAATACGATTATCAGAAGCTTCTCGGAACCCATGGAAAAAATGAAAACAACCCCAGCTTGAAAATTACTGCCCTAAACGTTAAACTTTTTGAAAAAGTAGCCTACATGAAACCATTCTCATCAAAGGTGTGATCCCTACTGTACAAGTTACGCCAAAGGAAATTGTGAGAGAACCAGCAAACACTCGTACAGCAAGCATAGACATTTGCCTAAGCACCTATGTTCATGTTGCTGCTAGAAATCAACGTTTATATGTGGGCAATGGTGGATATAGTTCGAATTGCAAAATAGTCTCATCAGAGCTTTTGCCCTTGATGGAAAAATATACATTGTCATTTAGCAAATCTGTAAAATCGGATCACAACCAAAATTTGTGATATTTTCCGAATAATCACATCGAAACAACAAAAATTTTCTCAGTCCGATCCAGTCCTGATCCGGCCAAAATTGGCTTTAGTCTTGATCCGTGCTCATCTCTGATAGACACTATTGCGATCGGAAATCCCGAGCGGCATGTGCCCAAAGCTTCGCACCAGTGTTGTCCCGGATCCGGATTTTTGGAGTCCGATCCGGCAGATTTATGAGATTTTTTTGGATCCGGAGACGGATTGGATATCATTTTTGCTCAAACCGGA
>JGI24159J19872_10005357_pt1 | contig 16585 bp, 9 predicted proteins | sample Ectturendosymbi4_FD_19872 | JGI IMG/M metagenome (IMG submission 19872) | reverse complement strand
CAACTTCCTGCGCATAAATGCAACTTTCGTTGAAAATAAATGCAACTTTCTCACTTTTTTACTGCAACAAAAACTTGCCCTACTCATGACATTTTAAAACTTGGGACATTTGGTAATTTGAGCCAATTATTGCGTGATATGAGGAGGTTGCCCGATTCACGACATCTGGTTTTTATTTTTAGATTTTTGCAGTCGATGCTGCACGATACCTTTTAGCTGCACACGTAACACTCACAAAAAATTGCCAGACAAATAAACGTTGCTGTATTGCCACGTTGATTTTAAATGCAGTTGCATTTTGAAGACGGTTTAAGTATTTAGTCGCGAATGTAATTCAGTTGATGACAACAAAAAAGTTAAAACTATGTTTTGATTGAACACTAGAACCGCCGAGGGGTCATTTTGACCATTTTTGTTTTTGAATGTAAATAAATTTTTTTGTAAAAACGCTAGCGCGATGAAACATCGTAAAGTTTCCTAAATAACATTCAAACACAAAACCTCAAAATTTGAACGAAAATTTTTCATTAATAACTGTTTTATGACCACCGTTGCCCTGCACCGCCAAAAAGGGTCCTTTTGTCCCTTGCTTACGTTTCAAGTAAGAAACGTGTAGCGTTCTCTTCAAAGCTACGTACCTACGAGGGAGAGTTTCCGCACCTGGACCAACAGCTGTCCATCTGACACTTTACTCGCACCTCAATTAGTTTAACTTCACACCATCATTATTCACTTCCTATTCGAAGTTTACGTTGACTTGAAAGTGAGGATTGCTCCATTTGTGGACAGTTAGTGCACAAGACGTATGTACGAACATATATGGTCATCATGTCGATAAGACCGCAACGGTTTTCAGCTCAGAAGCAATTGCATTGATGACCACAATAAATAAAGATGATCCAGGTGATGAGAGTCACGGTTCGGTAGAATGTAAAGACCCTTTGGTATTATTGACTTCAGATAATGAGCATGTTGAAAGAGAGGAGAGTGGATCAGAGGACAAGAGTCTTCTGAACCTGCACCAGTAATCAGCGCTGATGTCGAAGTGCAAAAAGAAAATGTTAAAGATGGAACAAAATGGAATCTAATCGATTTCGGCTCTAACGAGACAGGAAGGCGATCTTTCAAAATATCTTGACAGAGCAACCTGGCCTAACTCACAATGCAAAACGGATGATAGACTTTCTACTCAGTGCCTTTCAATTTATTATTGATTGGTAAGAAGATGCTCTCTCATATCCAAAAGTGAACAGAAACAGAACTCGAAAAGTTTTGAAAAATGACTCCTGGGATGTTTCGTTGATTGAGCTGCAGGAATTTATTGCATTGCTCTATGATCGTGGTGTGTATGGTGCTAGGAATGTTTATGCTGAAATGTTCTAGGATAAAGAATGGAGCATTTCGTTTTTTCAGCAGACATGTCTAGAAACCGTTTTCGAGAAATTCGTAGATTTTTGCGATTCGACTTGCGTTCAACCAGATCAGTTCGCCTTCGAACTGACAAATTTGCATTGATATCAGAGGTTTGGAATGCTTTCATTTCTAACAGCAGAGCTTGCTATAAATCTGGCGTAAATATCACCGTAGATGAGCAGTTGCAACGAAAGCTCGTTGCAGATTTGCTCAGTATATTGCAAGCAAGCCAGACATATTCGGAATCAATTTTTGGTTGGCGGCAGATGTTGAGACAAATTACATTATAAAAGCTTTGCCATATCTCGGAAAAGGTTTAACTGCGTCCGCCTTCCCAAAGATTGTCCTGTAGAGCTGTTTTGCAAGTAATAGAAACATATTTGGGAAAAGGAAGAAACGTAACGACAGAAAACTTCTTCACATCCTTGGAATCGGCAAAGAAGCTGAAAAAAGGAAAGTAGCATTGTTGGCACGGCGAATAAAGCTAGGAAAGAGCTTCCACATCTCCAAAGACGATGCAGCAGCTTTATTCAAGCAAGTTTTTCAAAACTGGTGGCAGTGCAACTCTGACAGTTTATCAATGCAAGCCTAAAAAGAACGTATGCATCCCCAGTTCCGTAGATTGTCAGCGAGTGTTTCTACAGATGAATGCCAGGAACTCTTCTTAATGATAACCAAACTAAATGTGGTTGTAGACACTGCCGACCAGATGGCTCGGCTGTACTCGGTGAAAGCGGGTACCCGTGGGTGGCCGGTTGCTGTTTTTTACAACATCTTGGATTTGGCCTGTATCAATGCTTTCGTTTTGTACAAAACGCGAACGAACAAGAAAATTTCACGAATAGACTTCATCTGCAAATTGGCTACTGAACTTCGACTGGAGTACATGAACAGTATGATTCCTTGTGCTCCACAAGCGCACAATTTGCCAAAGGTTCCAGGCATCAGACGGAATACTGCACCTAACCCGAAGAAGTGAAATTGCAGCCAACTGTTCGCAAAACAAATCAGCCAAATGTTGCCATAGTTGCAGCGAAGTGGTATGCGGCAAGTGCATAGCTGTTACAGAATCATTATGCGCAAACTGTTCTACTCAGCAAGAGGGATTGTATAGGCCGCAACAATTCACGATCATTGAGTGTGCGCGTAACACTGCCCAGCGTTCACAAATTGTTCGTCTTTTAGACAAGATTTTGTGTTTTGATATCATTTTCTCCATTTAATAAAAGCAAGTTCCTGTTGGAAATACATGTGTGACAGTTCCTTTCAATAGCTTATGTAGCATTGTAACTGTGCAAGCTTAGAATCGTCATCACTAACTGCTCTTTCATGATAAACTGTGGTAAACAGTGTGGTAAGAAGATTTCATACAGGAAGTAGCACTTCGGTGCAGGCCCGTAAACAGGGAGGCGAGCGCCCCTACAAATTTTTTCGCCCCCCCTGGAAAAATTTGTTGGACATAGTTTAAAAAATTTGGGCCCCTCTCAGAAAACTCTTCGCCCCACCTGTTTTCCCAAGCTGGTTGGGCCTGCTTCGGTGATGAACGGTGTGCGGTATCCCGCGGTTTTGTCAACTTAAACGTGAGAGCAAAACGAATTTGAACAAAGAACCTTGCCGTTTCCCGAGCAGGGGTCAAAATGACCACCTGCGGCGGTTGCGCGCATGGCGAAATTTCGGCGGTTCTAGTGTTTGGACATTAAAGCAGAAATCGGCGCTTTGTTCTCAAAAGCTGCGCATGTTTTTTCTCAAAATAGTCAATGTTATGTCGTACTAGCATAGGTAGCAAAACAAATGCTGTAATCGCGAGTGTTTACAGCAAACGCTTTTGTGCAGATTGCAACCTTCAAAGGCTGGATGGAAATAATGTATGATGCTGTTGACATTACTGAGGAAGACCAACAACCATACTTCGAAAGCAACTTCATTGCATACTTCTACTTTGTTGCATTCATTGGTAAGCTATGTTTGATGTTTGACCCTCAATCGAGGCAAACGACTTTAATTAAAATATCATTTGGGTTTTCTTCCAAATAACCAAAACTTACAACGGTGGTATATTTAGTACTTTTCGTGTGCAACACATGCCACGTTGCTCGAATAAGTGGTACCAGACAGCCTTTTCCCGAGCACCAATGGTAGGTTGAAAAGACCGATGTAGCATTGAGCCTTGTGGGTCTGGCTCGGCCTTTGGTGGTGATCCTGTGCACGCTTTGGTTATAATGTGTTGAACAAAATGTCTGGCGAATACCATTCCTTACTTTGGCCATTGCTTTAGGGAACTGAATTTATAGCTTTTCTTAATAAACGACCACCCATTCTTTAAGTTTTCATTTTGTACCTTCCTCCAAATGTACAGGGCGCCTGGTCTCTCCCTGGACCGCTAACGTTATTTTTGTCACACGAAAACTAACCCCGGGTGAATTTCACCCGTTTTTGAAAAATAAAAAAATATACTTTCTTTCAATTGAGGTTGATGAAACACTGGAAATGTAACTCTTATTCCGTGGTTTGTGCACTAATAAAGTTGCTTCGTTCTTTAATTTGATGCCGTTATTGTCATTGCTGAAAAGGAAAACCACATCTGACCGGGTGGAAATTACCCGGCGTAAGTATATCTAAGAGAAGAAACGAAAATGTGATATAAAAACGCTAATGAAAAAATATACTGGATTTGCAGAACCTATCCTGCTCCATGCTGGCATCGAGGTCGTGGAAGCATGCCCTAGGTGAAACACGCCCTGAGTGAATTACAACCCCTTATTGCCACAATTACAGCCCTATCTCACACGGAGAAAAAACTCACACTAACCATTACGTCGGGTGAATGTCATCGGAAAACACAAACTTTTCTCCATAGTGGAAAAGTCCAAATAGCGAGTATACGAGCTTATATATACCATTCAAGATGTCAGACAAACAACTGTAGCTACTGATGCATGGAGAGCGCTCCTGTGCTTACATAAGAACCACGTGGTAACCACTGATCGGGCGGAAATCACTCAGCATCAGCGATACAGCATTCAATAAAATACGCTTTTTGTCAAATGCAAACAAGCTGCTGGGAAAACGAATGAAGTAAAAAATCAAGTTTTGAAGTTTGATATTAGTAATGTGCCTCACAACATCATGGTTGCTGTAAGCTGCGCTTTACTCTGTGATGTTGTTGGATTTCCGAATACGGAATTGAAAATGTTTGCTTAAGCTAGTTACTGCGATAAAACAGAAAGTGAAAGAGGCATGCATTGACGAAATGCACATTTCTGTTATACACGTCACTGAACAAATGCTTTTTTCTATCTAATTCTTTCAAGAAAATATTTTTCAGTTTTCGGAAGTTTTTTTACCCTCAACCTATTCATTGGTGTCATCATTGACAACTTTAACCAACAAAAGAAAAAGCTTGGTGGACAAGACATATTTATGACTGAAGAGCAGCGCAAGTATTATAACGCAATGAAGAAACTCGGGTCGAAGAAACCGCAGAAACCAGTGCCCAGACCTAAGGTACTGCAGATGCAACATGCAAAACTAGTTCTTGTATTCAGTTACAGTTTGTTGATCTAAAATTATTGTGAATTTTGCGGGCGATAAAACGTCAATGCCGGGACACCGACATACCCTAGCACTCTTGCTTTCAACGAAGAGTGCTTGCGTATTGATATACTGTAGACAGTGGTGGACTTAGGATGGGGACCTGAGGCAAGGCTGAATAGGGGGCCTTCTCATGCCGTCATTATACTCAGACAACCGTGATAAGACGTTTTGATGAAGCCTAGGAAGGGGATATGCGGGCCACCTAAGGATACGTTTTTGAGAATACGGCATGACTGTCGTAAAACAAAATGAACGAGGGTATAAATTAGAACGTTTGTAGCACACTTTACCCCTGAAAAATGCTTGGTTTCCTAAATTTATTCACAGTCTTTATGGGACTCCATGGAACCACATGCAACAATCAAGCAGATTCAAAACACTAATATTGTTTTCAATTTCATTCCTATAACTACGCTCAAGAACCTCAAGTACCATATAAAAGCATCCAACCTGAGACTTGGTTTGAAAAGCTTTGAGGCTGGATGAGTCAAAGTTGCCCTCTTCTTGCATTGACATCAGTTGTTTGAAAAATGTGCAGAAGTAGCAAATAATTCATCATATACCTTTTTGCAAATATTGTTACACTATATAATGACAAACTTGATTCTCGACAGTGAAAAAAAATCATTTGGTATAAATTTTAGCTCTACTTAATAGTTTTGTTTCAGAACCTTTAGGAACAAATTTGAACCTACAGTTTTTGAAGTTGGTTTGAAGCTTTTCCTTATTTACACATGAGAGAGGCTGTTGGGGACCCTTTGAAAGCAGGGTACCTCCACATTGCAGTTTTTGTTGGGGGCCCCTTTGAAAGCAGAGTACTTACACATTACAGTTACTGTTGGTGGGGCCCTTTGAAAGCAAGACGCATATTACAGTTGTTTTCCGGGCTCATATGAAAGCAGAGTACTTACACATTGCAACTACTGTTGGGGGCCCCTTTGAAAAGCAAGGCACTCACATTACAGTGCTTCTAGGGGACTTTGGGAAGCAGAGTACTTACCCATTGCAGTTGCTGTTACTGTTAGGGTATCCACGATGGTGCCATAGGCATAAAAGAAACTATCTAGGATAGCGCTATAGGCATGAAAAACTGGTTTGTAGGCCATCGTTTCTTGAAACAAGCCAAGAGTCGCGTGAGTGATTGATCTTTTCGACGCATTGCCATTGGGTGCTAATTTCTTCACCGCTGTCGCCTTCTCAAAGAGATTGCGAGAATAATCGGATCAGAAAACAAAAGAACGCATCTGTGTTTGCAAATAGAATTAGCTGAAGAAAAATCGCAATCACTTCACTCACAGAAGTGTGGTGAGCACAACAAATTCACCGCGGTGAGCACAAAAACTATATGTCGGGAAAGAAAAAAATCGTTGCTCTGAATGTTTTAAATGAGTTTTGTATGGAGGCCTGAAACTTAAGCCCGAACCCGGCCCGACCCGAAAAGCCCGGCCCGATTTACAACTCTGAGTATCTGTGCCACAATCGTTTCAAAAACGAGACTTTTTATGCTACTGCCTTACAGAACAAGCTGCAAGCGTGGGTTTTCGACATTGTCACCCACCAAATGTTTGAAATTACCATAATGGTGTTGATTATTCTAAACATGCTTACCATGATGGTTGAAAGTCATAACATGTCTAAATCATTTACGGAGATCCTGGAGTACATCAATTACGTTTTTGTGGCCATATTCACTGGGGAAGCTATCATAAAGGTCGGTAAAATTCGGTAGTTTGGTATTATTGGTAATTTTATATCATTATACCGAAGTGTCACCACGCTTCAAAATTGAAAATTAGTCGTACTGAAGTGCAACAATTTGTGCAAGACAAATATTTAGCCCATTTTATTACTGCAAAGCTATCGCTTGCGTGCCTCGCATTTGCAAAATATTGAATTAAGGTTTCACTTAACTTTTCGAACCTTAAACGTTTTGCAAAACCACGTAAGAAACAACAATGAAAACAGATTTAATATTTAGAAAAACAAGTTTATCCTCACCGAAATTTCTTTCATACATTGAGTACCTGCTTTCGAAATACCAGACATAATTCAACAGCAATCACAGCTTATTGGGTTGTTGTTAATCGGACACAAGTTTGTAAACCGTTGAAGGGAGGAACATTTATCGCTTCCACCCTCTGAAGTGGGAGTTGCTTTTATGCCAAATTTAAAAACTTTTAGCGATATATTCCGTGGATAGCAACCATTTCGGTAAAAATGTACATTATTTGCACGTACGTAGTTTTGAAGACACTGAATATTTTTTTCAGTTGTTTGCTTTGCGTCATCACTATTTTAAGAATCCATGGAATTGCTTTGATTTTGTTGTCGTCATTTTGTCCATCATCGGGAGTACCATGAACGATCTTATTAAGCGGTATTTTGTTCAGGTACGTGGTTTCGAACGGACAATTTTAAGTGTTCGGACAGACCTTCCAACCGACCACAACTAGAATGTTGCGGTGGGTTGAAAGGATAGAAGTTGACAGTGTAGATTTTCTTTTAGTGTATTCCAGGCGGGCTGTTTTCATCTAGTTTTGTTGTAGCAGTGATGTTTGTCGTAAATTCTACAATCAAATTAATCTTTTCGGTAAATGTTGTTGTTAATTTGCGAAGTAATGTGCAAATGCGAAGAATAGCGCTATCAACCCATCATACTTTGATAAGCACGAGTAGATTGTTATTTAATCTGATCGATGAGTTTAGTTCAAAACTAATTAACGTACAAAAAATTGTATTCATACAGTAGATAATTGCAAAAGCTATGTGTTCTGAAGTTTAAAATATGGAGCAGAAATCGTAGGTAATACAGTAAATGTTTGGTTCTTGTGCAAGAGGTTTAGATTACTTTGTTCTGCGGGATAACAATGACGTTTGGCCGAAGACTGAAAATGGATTCGTTGATTAAACTTTCGGCAATTTTGGCATTGAAAATTTTGATTTTTTGTCTCTGATCGAGAAATACCGAACGTATCACGACTTTCTCAAGGTAAAGTCACTACAATCGCATCACGAGGTACTTCTTTGCAGCCAACCTTGTTTCGAATTATTCGACTTGCCAGAATCGGTAGAATATTGCGTCTGATCAAGGGAGCAAAAGGTATCAGAACTTTGCTCTTTGCTCTGCTGATGTCACTTCCAGCTTTGATCAACATCGGACTGCTACTTATTCTTGTTATGTGAGTGACTTGCATAATTACACTAAACGCACATAAACACATCGTTTTTCATTGCTGCATCGTTGTGTTTCATCGCTTGTTCTGTCGCCAGAGGAGTGCAGTTTGCAAATGCTCCCGGCGGTTTTCAATTTTTTTATATAAAATACATTCCTGTCGGTAAACCAGGAATTTTGACATGTTTGTGTCTGCTTTTGCAATGTTTTAGTAATTACCCAGCAGGCTGTCCTGTGCAACATTCCCTTATGGTTGCCATTCATTTTAAAGCTCTGAATTATAGGCGGTTCATAGAAAAAAAACAGAAGCTTGTAAAAGTCTTTTCAGGGAATTGTTGAAGTATTTATGTTATGGTGTCATTTCAGTAACATTCGTCAAAGCCACTTGCAACGAAATTGTTTGAATAGTTTATCCAAAGGTTAAGTTTTACTATGAACCTAAGAAAACATTCATTTTTATGATGCGAATTCCGAGTATTTTAGTATTCACCAACATTTCCGGCATGAAAGGTGTTGTAAATCTTACCACAAAATTTCAAACATTAGTCTAGTTTAGAGAGTATAATGCTATTCTTCTAACCTTTGGTCACACACCTTTTATCACAAAAACCATAGTCTTACTCGGTGGGCAGACCGTTGCCTTGGAAGACCCGGTTTATTGATCAAGACTAGAGTGAATCTATCCGAAAGCTTTCTTTATCTAAGGCTGGGCTGGAAGCAGCACCGAGAAATCACGCGTACTTTCCTTTGCGTCTATCACTTCATCAAGCATTCTTAAAGACATGAGTTTAATCTGGTCTCACAATATTTTCATGGTTGTTTGGCGAGGATCTTTTTTTACCAAAATTCTAATAATTTTGTCTTTAAATCATTGTCTAAAACAAATTAATCAGACAATTAACAAATTAACCACAGATATCCAGAGCAAACATAATAAAATATCTGCTCATGCAGCCAACGTTTAACCCTTGAATTACGCACTAAGTAAAATCGTAATTTATGGGTACAATTCTAATCATTTTGAACAGTGATTACTTCTTTTAGAAGTCGCATAGGAACTTGTGACTCCTTGACATCTCTAAACTTTTACTTTAATGTTGTCCAGGCCTAATTTCATTAAAAAAATTCGCCGTGTTCGGTGATGTGTAGTTAAACAAACTCTACCACTCAAGAGACGGTACAGGTACAATTGTACTTTCATATATATGCAGTGCGAAAATGGTGCATACAAAACAACGTAACGTTTTTGAAAAATAGTTTAGTCTTATTTAGGAAGACAAAATACAATTAGAAAGCGCTGTTGCAATGTCTATCAAAACATTTCCAGCTAGTTTCTGCTATATACAAGTGATACATGCTGCCTTTGGTACTGAATGTTCGTTACAAACAAGATTCATGCAAATCACACTTCTGTGTGCGCCAACAGCAATCAAAATGCCACAAAAAACGTCAAACTCAACTTCAGTGGGTAGCTCTAACAGTTTTGTGGTGGCCGTTGAGACACATTAGGATACCTGTGTGCAAAAATGCTGTTGAAAACATTGGACTTTTTTGTACTTTCTGTTTGCTTTTCACAAAATGTCACTCGCATCTGGACTTGAGGCAGGGGTGGATACAGGAGGGGCGGTGATCGCCGTCCGTAAAACCTACAGAAGTAACTTTATTTACAATGCTTTTTTTACAAGTTGGTAAACCGCAATCGCGATATAAGGCCATTTTGTCGTCAATTACTTTGTCATAGCAGTGTTATGAAGTATACTGCATCTCTCTTAAAGTAGCGAAGCCGTTATGAGACTTGACTTCCAGATATCACTGATATCGCCCCCTTTAACCTTACTGGCTGGATCCGCGCTTGACTTGTGGTTAATTTGAATAAATCTCTTGCTGGAAACAGACTGCTGATTTCCCCTGGTCTCAAGTGCACAGCATGATTGTAATGATCAATCGGAGTAATGCAGCAGTTTAGCCACAAGAAGACCCAAAAGAATACAAATATGTTGTAAAAACAACATTTTTAACCTAAAGGAAACAACTCTCCAGGAAACAATTAGTCCTTTCAAAATTACTTGCTGGGTCCACCCCTGCTGAATCCAAGCAAAATCCATCATTTTGCAAAACTTAACATAAAGTGAATGTAGATTCTAATTAATATCCACAAAACAGCTCAGCTATATCTGAAGCTCATTTTTTCAGAAAATGCATAAAGGTATAATTGTACAAAACCGTCGTTTAAGGGTTAATGGTGAGACAGGTCAACATCCCTTCATCTGGCCAATCAAGGACCAACTCTTTCCTTGATTTTATTTCTCCAGCGACAATCAGCATTTGATAAATAATGTTTAAAAACAAGCAAGTTGAGAATTTAACTGAGAAACACAAACAGACCAGCAAGCTGTAATTGACGCAAGATAATCGGGGCTGGAAGGGTGAGCCAGATTTGTCTTCTGGGTGCATAAGTGGTAGAACAATCTTATATATTCTTGAATGCTTAGTGGTGAGATTTATCATCGTTCAGATAAATCATCTGCGGGGAGGAATCTCACTTCGCCTCAAGTTATTTTTTGCGGTCTATGGTGGCCTGTAGGTCGCTAAACTAATATAGGGAGTGTTCGTCAATAAAATCTCATAGTAATGTGAGTGAAATCCTGATGCTAATTGTGCCAAATCCTAACAAATTGTAATGGAATAGCTTTCGTAATCTTCACATGTTTTTTCGTTCAATAAATTCTTGCAAATGTATTCGTTCGTTAAGTACGAACCGTATTCATCAAATCATTTAATTTTACTATAAGTGGTTCATTTTTTGTTTTCTAACCTTGCACACCATGCTTTCAACGTAGCAAATAAATTACAGCGTTGAGAGAAATGCTTATGCTTCACTAGAGCAAATTTGTAAACACGTATTTTTCTAAGGTTTATCTACTCAATCTTTGGAATGTCCCAATTTGCGTATGTGCATAGAGGTGCTGGAGTTGATGATATGTTCAATTTTGAAACGTTCGGAAACTCCTTTTTATGTCTCTTCATGATAACGACATCTGCTGGTAAGAAAATAATTGTGCTTGAGTGCTACAAGTAATGCTCCGCCAGATATGCAATTGACCAAATAAGCAATTAACATTGCATCAAAGTCTGTGCATGCAGCCGCTTAGAAAATATTTTCCAAATCACTGTATTGTTAAACACAACAATATAATTTCGGTGGTGATGCCTTTAAATAGATATTGCGCGTATCTGCACTCATCAGGCACCAACATCCGTAAAGCATATACGTAGACAATCTTTAGCTTTCTAACAGAAAATTATCTCATTCTGCGTATTATGAAGGAGAATGAGATAACTCTATATAGATGCTCCGTTAACTGCAATAGCCTGGGTTCACTGTGAGTCTTTTTATGGCCGTTTTCCTTCACTGATGTCCCTTAATTAAAGTTAAACTGCGTTGCTTGTTCGGATTGACAGACTTTGGTTACGTTGGGCTTAGCTCTGTGTCTTCATTTTGACAAGATTTTGCTTCTTCTGTTAGTACTTCGGCTAGTTTTTTTCGGTTACACAGATGTCTCAACCTGGATCTTTTCCAAACCAACCCTTACTACCCTGTTTTACAGCCAATAATATCTAACTGCGCATTTGTTAGCGCTTGTTTCCGGATGCGGCCGATTTGAAACAAGATTGGTATCTGAAATAGTACTAAGCTGTTTCAGATGTCATGCAAACGTGATAAAATGTAGAAAAATGTTAAAACTTCGAAAAACACAAAGTATTTTTGCGTTCAAAAATTAATTTTGATAAAAATGCATGAGATAGACCAAAATCCCTTCTGCATTAGTTTGAAATGCAGAATCATATTGACGAAATGAAGGCGTAACTCTTCATTGCCGCGAGTGCCTCTAATAACGCCATTTTTCTTTTACGCACCGTTTGCTTCGAGACTGATCTTTGGGCAGTGATGTAGCCAAGTCATATTGTCGAGTCACGAGTCAACTTCCAAGACCTTCGAGTCAGAGTCGTCCTGAATATTTCGAATCGAGTCAAAGTCGAATCATGACTTGGTCGAGTTAGAGTCGAGTCACAAAAGCTGTTTAGTCATTTCGAGTCATTGGTTTGCAAGCTCGAGTCAGTGACGAGTCAAATAACACATTTTCCAATGTATTTGTAGCTTCCCAACTAACAGATAATATTTATAAAACCTTGTTAAAAAGTTTTTAAAAGCTTGTTAGAACATTTAAACATTTTAAAAACGTTGCAAAATCACGTTTGAAAACACATTATGTTAGCTGGTTTTGTTTCACTTTTCCCCTTCACTCTCAGTCAATGCCACATGCTGCAGCCAATACACCTCGTTGTCCCTCGCTTCGCCCAGCAAAGACCCAGAGTAAAAGTATGAGGCAAACTACCACGATCACGATACGTAAATACCAGACTAAACCACGATAATATGCCCAATATATTGTGCGCTGGTAGCCCCTCAGTGAAAAACAAAATCTAAGCTCTTCCTCAGTGTCAGGTGGAACCCTGATCCTGAAAAACTAGCATAATAGCACTAGGAGACAGTCACAACAGAATATTAGCGCCAATATTAATCGTTGAAGTGAAAAAGCTCATTTCCTTGTGTGCAAACTATCTGTGTTCGTCAATATGACGAGTGGAGATTTCGTAAAAATGACTCTGGCGCAAGTTATTCATTATGACTCGACTCGAGTTATTCGGATAAAAGCATGACTCGAGTCACGCTATTACTGCCTTTAGGTAGCGGATTTCTTCACACTGATGTTTGCCTACAGAAAAACATGTTTTTTGCAGGATGGGCTGGATTATTGAACCCCATATTAGATTCTGAAAAGCCCTTCTGCAATCCAGATTTGAAAAATGGAAACCCTAATGGGAACGGCGATTGTGGAAGTCCAACAACGGGGACCGTGTTTTTTGTTACGTACCTTATTCTTACTTTTCTGATAGTGGTCAACATGTACATAGCTATTATTTTGGAGAACTTCGGTGTTGCAACAGAAGAAAGCACCGACCCCCTAGGAGAAGACGGTGCGTAGATTTAGAGCGTGCTGTTGCTATTGTGTGGCGAAAATTTTAGTATGTTTTGCAAGCAGTCTTTTATTAGCGCTTGTTACTAGCGGCAGTTTGCGTAATGCAAAGCAATCGGTTACACTCTCAGTGTGTAAGTGTTTCTGCATGTTTCCCAAGGTGCTGGAATCAGCTTTTTTAAGACTTTTGTTTCAAAAGGTAAATCTTGCAAAAGAACTGAGAAATACCTGGCACGGAAACAATGTAATTGTTGTGATAAAAGTACCATAGCCTGTCGTCGGCCATCCTTTTCCGAATTGTGGAAAATTTGGAAAAGGAAGCTTTCTCTATTCTAAAACAAATCTGCCAAAATATGCTTTCTTTACAACTTATGTGTATGCCTAAAAACAAAACCTATTTCTAGATTTTGAAATGTTCTACGAAGTCTGGGAGCGGTTTGATCCCAAAGCGACGCAGTTCATTTCGTACACTCACTTATCCGATTTCGTGGATAGTCTGGATGAGCCGCTGCGAGTCTCAAAGCCAAACAGTCACAGTCTAATCGTTATGGACTTGCCAATGGTTATAGGCGACCGGTTACATTGCCTCGATGTCCTTTTCGCTTTAACCAAGCGAGTGTTAGGCGAATCGGAGGAGCTTGAAGGACTGCGTTCGCAGATGGAAGAAAAGTTCATGGCATCAAACCCCTCCAAGTCGTCGCACGAGCCGATTACGACAACACTGCGACGAAAGCACGAGAACGTTTGTGCCATTGTCATTCAGCGTTGGTGGAGAAAAACTATAAAGAGAAGGCAACGACTGGCACTACCTGCGCCATCACAAACTGATGATGAAGATAATCATTCAAACACACCCCCACAAAGCCCACATAACTCTGGCGAGAACAGCCAGAAACTCAACGGTGCGCCGAAAATATACGAAAGCGGTGAGACGAAGAGCAGCGCAGCTCTCCCGGGTTACGATGAAGCAATTCTGTATCCCGATACTGCTTCGTCAGTGTTCGACGATCCGGCCACTGCTGTCGCACTTCGAAATGTCTCATCCTCCCGGCCAACGTCATTGGTCGACGACTCGTCTGTGAAAATGGAGTCGACACCTTCAACAACATCCCCACCTGACACCGTGCCGTCAGTTGACTATTCCCCTTCCAGTTCATCTGTCGATGGTGCTAAAAGAAACAGCAGTGGCGAGGGTTCAAAAACGCTGCAAAGGACCTTTGAGCAGTTGGTGTCGACCCGCCCCACCCCTTCTCCCGCGCAACCAACTGAGTCCGACGCCGAGAACAACAATGATGACGTAATCCGTGATACTAACACCGACTGTGTCACAAACTTATATCCTCACCCTGTCAACCACACTAACACTTCTGGCTCCAAACCAACGTCAGGCAGCTACCACTCAGCGACGCCGTCGGGTACTGCGCCGTTATCTGCGCTTGAACAGACGTCTGCCAGTAAATCTGCGGTATCGTAACGAGGAGTGCTCATCACGGCATCTAGTTTTGCCAAAACCGTATTTGGTTTACATCATCGCTGCGTAATGTAAGCAGCAAGCAATCAGCGAGTGAATCCGTTGCGGAATATTGCACCCAGAGATTCGAAGAACGCGCGGGTTTCATTCCGTGAAAGACGTGGTACATTTGAAAAGCCCTTGACCTTAACATGAGGCCTAAAACTAACCTATGATTGGTCAATGTAACTAGAATAACTAACGGTTCTTACAATATCTTCTTACATGTATTGAATGGCTACCTGAGTATGCGCTCTACTGTTAGAGTCAGTTTGAAACAGTGTTGATCTTTGCAATTAACATTCATCTTGTCATGAAGTTGCTGATATATACTGGTCTACAAAAGCGTTCTCTTAGATTACATGAATGTAATTTGCACCTGTTATAGAAATAAAGTATAAGTCTACATGCCCTTTTCAATTAGTTGTCGTAAGCTGTAACTTTCTTCACCTGATCTAGTTAAAAGTGGTTAAGGTAATTAAACTAGTGCTGAACTAGCACTACGACACGCAGAATCACAATCACATTCAGTTTGAAAGAACATGTGGATCAAACAAGAAATCTGACATTCTTTTGTAAGCACATTTAACATATACTGAGTACCAGATACCTTTGTTGTTCTGTTTCAAAAATATTTAAGCTATAACGACTGCCCTTCGTGCTTTCTGCTGTCTTGTGAAGAGATACGTTTAGTTTCTCACTCTATGCTCAAACGATATACTATATTTGACGTTGCTTCTTTTCTTCACGTAATTCAATCAGATTCGCCAACGTTCTTTTTTATTGCGAAAGACTATCTCTAACCTAAAGGTTTTTCGTGCTGCTCCAGTGTGCGTTCAGTGTTCTGTATAAGCTATTGATATATTGCGTGTGTCTTATTAGCTGATAAATCGTGAACAATGTTAGTGATTGTGGTATGTCTTGTCAGTATTTATCAAAGCGTGATCACCGAATCTCCTTTGACTCTTAGAAAATCAAGTCACTGAGATAAATCTTCAAGTGCACTTTCAAATCTTGCATTTCATCAATCTTGCCCAGCTTCAGCGAACATTTATCCTTCGCACACTTCCGCCTGTGGCAAGTGTCGTACAACTGATGGCACAACTGCATTTGAAAACTACTTGCAAACGGCTTTAATCACGCCCAGTTAACTATTACCATATGTTTTCCTCATGTTTCTCCATCACAAACCTTACCTGCCTGCTGCGAGATGGTTTTCTTGCGGCAGACAGTGCAGTTTGGACCAGTTCTCCTTAACCTTTTTTGGCTTGGAAACCTTGGTATACTTTTCATGTTACCAAAAAAAAGTAAGAGAGAATACAAGTAGTAAGAAGAGCATAAATTTCGATTCTCAAAGAAATGACAGTCTTGCAGAAATTTCCGAATTTTCACCAAGCATTCATTCAAATTTTGAAAGAGAAATAGTCATACTTCGAAACTGCAATGGCCCAGCAGTCCATACTTCCTACAAAGGCGTGAACTTTTTCTTTCATTCCTTCATTTTCATGCGACCAAGGGCGCTACGTTTCTATACCGTTGCCACAAGCGGCATTCTTTTCAGACAAATATCCAGCAAAGTTCCCAGTAACTTCCATTACAAAGTACACAGTACCATTTGTAACTTTACCAAGGTACAAGTGCCCTGTAACCAGGCGCGGACACAGGGGGGATGTAGGGGATGCATCCCCTCACCAGACCTAAAAAGGTGTTGACATTACACTTGATTTCATTGAAAATCATCACCAAAAATATTTTTGTACTGCACATTACTTAATCGGTAAAGATACTAAAAATTAACCTATGCTAACAATTAGTCAAAAACGTTTCTTCGTTTCATTAGATGAGCTAGCCTTGTTT
>JGI24159J19872_10005355_pt1 | contig 16586 bp, 11 predicted proteins | sample Ectturendosymbi4_FD_19872 | JGI IMG/M metagenome (IMG submission 19872) | reverse complement strand
AAATTTTCAATGGTTAAAGTTATTCCCGTGCTGTAGCTTGTTGTGGGTACCTGACATCTAACCAAAATGTTTTAATTTACACAACACACATCAAAAAATTAATTGCCAGACTTTATTTCTTTATTCTGAGAAATAAAATAACTGAAAAACAATAACAGGTCAGAAATTTCGCTTGACACCGGTACACCTCTGATACTTGAATGAATATATGGTGATTCGTGTTAACTTTGGGAATTCCCATAAGCAAGTCCCTTCTTGGAATGTCAGTTGCTGTCACGTCAGGGTTGCCACTTGCCAGATTGGCTCTTTTGAGAAGCAGTTGGCTCCAAAATTTTTATTTGGCTGTTTGGCTACTGTTTGGTTCTTTCGCAACTTTTTCGTTCCACAAATTTTTCTTGGAGTAGAGTTGTGAGTGGTGCGTGTACAGTAGCTTGTCCCCGATACCATAAAACGAGAAGTGAAGTGGGCCACCATACAATTGTGCAATGCTTAATGAGCACCCAAATATACCTAAAAAGAGATAGATAAGATGTGCAAGCGGAACGCGCAACTTGTCTCATGCATTGCCCATTAAATCTATTCCTGCTGTGTGCTGCATTTTTAAAAATTTCAATGTTTGAACCAGACACGAAGTTCATGGAGCACAAGCACACACTATCTCCACAACACAGATTGATAATAACAGACACCGAGGGTTTTTTCATGGCGTTAGGGTAGAAACACAAGATTACAGACACTTTGTGTAATCACAGTTTGTCAGTTGTTAGCTAACTTGTAACACTTGGTACAACACTAGCCTACATCCAGAGTAGTGTACTCCAAGAGCATGATTAAGAATTTTGCTTTTTTGAAGATTTTGAAATTTGGCTGTTTTCGCACTGGGATTTTTTACAGATCTTGAAATTCTGGATGTTTTTCAACGCACTGAGCCTTTTTTAAATCGAAAATAATGGACAAAATTTGGCTTTTTTCTGTTAGAAATATTGACCCAAAAATGCATATGGTGAGCCGCATATTGACATTCCTTACAAATCTTTGCTTTTCTGATGAGGGTCTGTAACCATTAAGGTTATCTGTTTTGAGCTAAACCGCTGTGAAGTCACTGTGGTCGTCATCTGTTAAAAGTTTCAGTGACCTGTAGAAACAAACACAAGCATGGCTGCTACAGTGCTATCTCCCATTTTCTTTGCTCTGGTTTACAATGAGTTGCACAATGTGAATGTCTATGGTTGGTATTGATAAGGATTTTCTGGGCATTTTCACTGTGTGTAAGTTTGCTTTTGTAATCAAGTGTGTTTTGTGAATCTAGTAAGTTTATCATTAAATCTAGTACTTTGCCGTAACAACACAACAGAGTGGCAACACTGGTCAGTTGCCAGTTTGTACTTCGTATTGGTCAGTGGCCACTGGTCAGCATTGCCCATTAAACACTGGGTAGACTATGCACTAAAAAAAACAAGAATTCATGGATGCCATCTGCATGAGATAGGGATGGAATATAAAGAGCATACCCACTCACTGTCCTTATGAAGAAACAAACTGCGAATCACAGCCTCATTTGCGTGGCTTTGCAAATTGGTCAGTTACTTACGCTTCAAATTCAGAGGCATAACTCAGTGAGAGACTATAATGAGAGAGAGCAAGGTCTGCAGAGATATGCAAATACTTTGTAAATTGTTTCTGGAGATGGCTTTAATGCATGTATTCCTTGACAGTACATGGTAACGAGTAGCCAAGATGTTTTTAATGCTATTTTCCGGTTTGGTGTTCAGCTAGAAATTGACCAGCACATTTTTGACATATAAGGATCACACATCCTACCTCAACGCCACCGTCATATTCCACAGAGTCCCTTTTGCAGATCTATCAGCAACATGAAAAAGAAAAGGATAAGTACAACCGATGAGTGATTGACAACAATCACAATGAGAAGTCTTCATTCAATCCCCTAGTTTTCACAAGTGGTGGGATGCACCAATGACCAAGGTCAACAAAAGACTGGCAGAAAAAAATAACTGAAAAATGCAGGGAGCCATGTGCATATATTATGACGTACATTAGAACAAAGCTCAGATTTGTACTCTTAGTCTCAAAGAGCACCTTTGTTGTTGCAATACGCGGCCTTCGAGGCAAATTGAGTAAAGTTCACATCAATCTTCTGAGTTCAAGTCTATGTATTATGGCTGTAGTTGCAGCTTGTGATTTTTGATCAAATCTTTATGGTTTTTGATTGATTTAGGAATGGTCAATATCTTGTAAAAAGGTTCATATTTGTGTTAGAGTGTGGCAAGTACAGTAGCATATCAGCATGGATGTTAACAAAGAACATCCCTTAGTCCTACGAGGTAATATTATTCTTTGCTGATTGATTAGAATTTTTTTTACTTGTGACACTAAATGGAAAAGATTCCTGTTTGTTTCGTTACATTAAAATGGATCTAGTGATTGTTCCATCATTAACTGTTGTATGCTTAGTGGCAAAAACTAATTAATTCTCTTAGTTTTATTTCATGTGTCTTGAAAAATCTTATTATATTTGACTATGATTTAAATACTAATGATGCACAAAATTATGTGAAATCGAATTCTCATTAAAAAATGTACTTGATAAATTTGCTTGTCTTTTACCTTTGTGAAGACTATTTACTTGAATACAAATATGTGCAAGTTTGAATCATCATGAAAAGATGAAAGCAGATCCCAGTTGGCTCATTTTTCAAAAGCTTGCCGCAGGCCTGTGCAACATACAACCTGTGGGCCTCCCATTAGAGCTTGTGCAAATGCAGAAGATGTTGCAACAGTTTGACTTGGATATATAATTAATTGGCATTCCAGAATTTCTTTCAAACTACCACATAATGAAAAAGATTTTGTGTCCCACACAATGTTCCTCATAATAAACATATAACTTTTAATTGTGAGCATTATTGCAATGATTTATGAAACTTTCATCAGGTTTTACCTGTTTGTGACCGCCAGCTGGTAACTTGGATGCTGCCTTTTCTAGCATTTTGATGAAATAATACAGTCAGTGCAAGCGTAACAGCTGTAAAAATCAGAGGATAAAGAAACTTAAGACTATATCAGCATAGCATGATAATTCACATGCCAAACAACTTAGAGTTAAGGAGCTCTCGTTAAGACAAGGATTAAAAAAGCAAGGAAAATGCTAAATTCTTATCTATTATCTTGTATCCACCAAAAATTTGTTATTTTCTGCTTATACTCTGCATTTTTTAAACCATCTGAATAGAAAAATTGAGATTTTGTGCAAAATCAGGAAAAAACATTTTTATAAAGTATTTAGTAGCGGACTTTGACCAGTAAATGCTGACTAACATTCTCACACAAAAGCCTTAGAACTTGGGTGGTGGGAAATAGCTTATGCTCCATTTTAAGTAATTCGTACCTAAAATCATGAAAAAGCTGTTGTGTGATGTGCAGTTTGGTTGTCTGTTGGTAGCAAATTAAGAAAGTGTCTGTACAAATAATCACATATTGGTTGTATGCAACCAGCAATAGTCACCTGTTTATAAGTTCTGATGACTGTGCTGGTTACAAGAAAACTCTTAACTTTCATCATAAAGTGACTCGATACTTGTTTCTTTCCCCATGGGGAGATACCTAGTAACAGTCATTAAAAAACAGGTTACTTCTATGAAACTGCTGTCATTTGCTTAGCAATGGTTGCTTCTTTCACAGTTAGGAATTCTGCTGGAGCAGTGGTTTTCAACCAGTGGGCCATGGCCCAGTGGTAAGCCATAATGCTTTTTCCAGTAGGGCACAGAACTTGGCACAAATCAGATTGAAAGCATTATGAGGCTTGTATAATAATATTATTATGATCAAATAACACAAACAGCACAAAATTCAACCTGAATGTTACATATGTGACATAATTCCTGTTTAACAATCCTAGCTTAAGCTGTATATATACGAATTGCTATGCTATGACATGGCATTGCAATTGTTATAGCACAGTGCAGCTAATACTAAGGTTATAGAAGTGTTAAATCTATAACATTAATAGCTTTGGGCAACCACCAATAGTTGCATGGCCCTGAGTAGAAAAAGGTTAAAAACTCCTATGCTAGAGTGACAATTGTATACGCTGGTAGTTTCATATTAATGGGCAAAAGATGGTCCGCTGCAGCTCACATTAATTTTCTTTGTAGCCTTTGATTTTTAAATTGTAGAAATTATCTGAAAACTTGAGCATGTTTATCAATAATCCCATTTTTGCATTAGAGAGAATTAGTCATTATCATTGAAAATATAGAAATGCGTAGGTTTATCTGTTGAAAGTTTTTGAAAAGCATGTTCAAGTTTTCACATAATGTCTATAATTTTTTTATTGTATGGTTGTTAAAATTTATTGTATACTGTTGCTTTCTGTGTTATCCTGTTGATAAATGTTGTGGATAATAACCGTGAATCATGATAAACGAAGTTGTCACCAGCAAAAGTGTAGCTGTGGAACTTCGTGGTGTCTGCATTCTTATACATATATGCTATTATTTCTACCATGGCATAGTTTTCAATCATGCTTTAGGGCTATTTTCACATAATCAAATCTTTTGCAAAAACTTGTTTTATTCCAGCTAAAGGGTTAAACTGTTTTTAGATCAATTTTTAAAACCTGTTTGTATGCCAATGAAACAGACAATTAAAAGCTGTAGGTTTGTTGTGAGCTTTCAAGGAATCAGTCAACTGGGTGTTTAAATGCATTTAGATCACTGACTGTGTTGTATTCATAAATTTAAGATAGCTCACAAGATAATGCTAATCCTTGCCATTGTTTTGTGCTATTTTAGTTAAACAGTTGTCAACATTTTACATTTTCATGATATATATGTTTGCAGTAATGCGCTTAACAAAGCCTTCACTTCTCACATCATTTCCATTGGATGGTGAGTCACATGAGCTCAAACCAGGCTTACTTGGACAATGCACAAATGGATTGGAAAGTTTTAGTACAGGCATGTTTTTTTAGATTTCCTTTAAATCTGCATAATTCAAATTACCTTGTTTATAAATACAACGTTGCTTTACGATATCTTGCTAATCAGCCTAATTTGAAATTCTAAACTCCTTGCATAAAATAAGCTTGCGTTGCAATCGGAAAGCCTGAGTGGCAAGTATGCAAAGCTTCACACTGTGGCAGCAAGTAACAATAGATATCATGTGCCATGATCGCTCTTCGCGTATGCTAGTTGTTACATTCAATCGTTCCCATCCTTAGTATCACCAGNGATTACACTCCACGATCATTACATTATTGCTTATTCGTGCCACATATATATGGGTGTTATTCTTCATGCACATCCCATTTGTGGTGAATCGCACATTCAACGCAATGCGAACCAAGAGGTTGCAACATGTATTGCTAAATTTTCTTATTAGCAAAGTAGAAGGTTGACACAGTGAGCACCGGTCTGAATATATTGTACCTGGATTTCGGCCTAAAACCAGCAGTTTTTGGTTGCCTTGCCAATGCTATAGCTCCTCCGCCGATTGCGCTAGAGAGCTGTTCAAACCTTCAAAAGATTGGCCCAGTCTTCTAGTCTGCACTCGAAAAAAATTTTTAGGTTGGGGGTTGTGAATTTTTTGTGAGTGACGTCATAAGTGAAGTACTTTTTGGGCCATTTTGGCTCATGTTGCCTGGCTTAGGGCCCAACTGCTAGGCCAAACTATTTCACTGAAGTTTTCATTGGAAACTAGGCTCAAGTCCTAGTCTTTTGAGCCTTTGATCAATTTTCTAGCGTTTCTGGTTCAAAAGTTAGATCTAAAATAAACAAATTAATGAATTATCTAATTAACTAATTAGTCAAATATTTTTATTACTTTAGATCACAACTTTTGAACCCAAATCCAGAGCAGGTCATCCAAAGTATCAAAAAACTCAGATTGTAGCCTAGTTTTCAATAAAAACTTCAGCGAAATATTACCATCTATCGGTTTGGGCCCAGGTGAAATGGGCCAAGGTGGCGTAAAAGTCTTCCACTCATGACGTCACTCACAAAAAATCTGCACCCCCAACCAAAAAATTTTTTTTAAGTGCAAACTAGAAGACTTGCCCATCTTTTGAGCCTTTGAACTGCTCTACCAGAGTTACGCGGACACAAAGCCATGTGCGAACCGGTTGTTCTGGCACAAAAATCCCTGAAAGCGGCCAGACGCAAAAGTGTTAAACAGTTTTAGCTTGGTAGTAGATTGCTAATTCATCTTTTTTCAGACATAAGCAAATTAATTATATCACAGGTAATTTTGAAATGTATTGAATGTGTTGATGAATAAGTTCTTAAAATTCTTGTGAGTTTTTGGCATTACCTTGAAGTACTCTTTTCATAGCTTGTAAGAACATTATCTATAAAAAAGAAACCTTTCACATCCAGGAATCAGAATATTAGCAGTACCTATGTATATGCTTATGAACATTAGTATTACTGTATATTATTCAAGTACAATATTATGAAAGCATGGCTACAAGAAGAAAAAACATTGAAACAGCTTGAAAGGATGAAAGAAACAGATAACCATGCACGCACAAAATGCCTTAAGTCACAAACACTCATAAATGGAAGCAAGTAAAATTAAAGCAAAATCATCTGTAATCAAACAACAGATTAAAAAGATAAAACTAATAGGGAGAAAATCTTTCAAAAGTGAAGGGGGAATCACTTCATACCAGAGCTGTCAAAGGAAAAATGGGACAAGAGAAAAGCAGTAATGAAACCATGAAGATGAAAACACATGAGGAAATTAAATTCAAGAATCAGTCAGGCAATTTCAGTATCAACCAGAGCATGAAAAGGCAAATCTGGTTGTGACTTGTGCAGTATATCATCCATACTTTTGGGAAGTGTATTGAATCTCAACATTTCTGCATATGAAGGTGCTTGTGGATTTCTAGATGCTGACTTGCATTTTTTTCTTTTTATTTCAGATGTCGTGCTTGTGCTATTCTCATTGTAGTCAAAGCTGCCATACCAAAGTTTTTTAAGAACCACTTATGTTTTCATAAACAGCATGCTGACACATGCATTTTTCTAGCATGTCTAGGAAGGCACATGTTGTTCACATGCTAATTTCATCCTATTTGCATACCAAGCACTTAACCCCAGGTATTTTAGCAGCTTTCTGTTAGCTGCAATTTGCAAGCTGCTTTCTTATTGTAGCAGGGAGTACAGACATAGGGAAATTTGTGGTTGAATAGAACTGTACCATTGTTATGAACTTTTTAAGATATGCCAACTCTATACATCAGAAGTCAAAATGGCATTAAAACAGTTTTATTGTGAAACAACATCAATTTTCCAAGTCAACAAATTGCTTATTTGAAGATCTGGGCTTTGATAGTAATGGCTATGCTCTAATCAGGGCTGGCCCTAGCAGGTGCGGGGCCCAATGCAAGACCTAGGTGTGGGGCCTCTCTGAGCAGTGTTTTTATGATGTCATCATGTTCAGTCAACCGTTCTATACAACAGACCCATAACTAGGGGGGAGCAAAACCCCCATGAAAAAATTTTTGCCCCTCCTAGAAAAATGTGTTGGATATAGTTTAAAACTGTTGGACATAGTTCAATAAATTTGAGTCCATCTCAGAAAACACTTCACGCTCCTAGTGTCTCAAGCTGGTTATGGGCCTGCTATATGACCATGGTAGAGCACAGATATAAAGCCTTAGCACGAGAACTGAGCACGTTTGCTAACGATCAATAATAGAGGAAATTCATTGCTAGTTCTAACAAGGGCATTGTTTGTTAACAATAACAATTTATAAGCCGTTTCTGCACAATTCTCGAGCACAAGGGCTATCTTGAAAAGTGAACAATCTACGTAAACACCATGCCATGGGGCGCGTGGCCCAATGCAGCTGCATCTGCATTAAGGCTGGCCCTGGCTGTAATGAACCCTGCTATTCGAAATTGCCTTGCTCAACACAAAGAATCCATGAGTCCACGGTCAGCTAATTGCTGCACAAGAGAGTTGCACTGCTGCCTGGTCAGAAGCCTTCCCAATTTCTAACGTTGGAAACCTGCTCAGCCCTGATGAGCTCTGTATTATAATTGCGCTCTGAGCTGGTGCCAAAATTTTTGAGACCACATAATGCCACTGCAGTAAAATTGTTTATGAACTAGGGCTGCAAGGGCTCTCCACTAAAAACACAGGCTGCTTCCCCAGACATTCAGCCATCAACTCCACTCTCAAAAGATCATTAACCTGCATTAATCTCCCCTCTACCTTGGAGCCCGTCGGCTTGACAGGGGACAGGAGGAGGCCTGATGGATTGACCTTGGGCGCCTGGTACAGAGGTCAAAGCCTGGTATGGGACACAACAGTTGTGGACACTTTTGCTCAATGCCACTACAAAGACAACGCCAGACAGGCAGGCACTGCAGCAACAGAGGCTGAGGCTGCAAAACACTGAAGATATGACCTCCCTAACAATTACCACTTTCAACCAGTCGCAATCGAAGCCACTGGTGTGTGTATGAAGTCCACCACCTCTTTTTTGAGTGGCCTTTCAAAAAAACTTGTTAATATATCTGGTGATTCCAGGGAGCAACAGTGGTTCCACCATCGCTTGACCCTGGCTGTGGTCAGAGGGAACGCTGCCAGTATATTGGCCTGTGTTCAGATTTGATTTGATTTTGGTTGTCCCCAGAGTACTGCCCAGTATTACCGTCCCCACTAGCCTTCAATGCATAGCTGTTGCCTTCCAAATGTTCAATGCTTTCTGTAAGTTTTGTTGTCCTCTTGTGCAGTGTTACTTCGATCATGAATTAACTATCTTGACCCTCTCTTAGCGTATGATTATGCTACAGTGTTGTGCTATATTCCAGTTCGAAATTTGTTGTTGATAAAAAGTTGTTGAAACTGCTAGTGTTATCAACAGGTATTTTACTACTTTCGTTATATTAAAATTGCTTAATCTTGTCTCCAGGAGAGCTCCTAACACTTCCTCAAAGTTTTGGAAACATATTTCTGGGAGAAACATTTGTCAGTTACCTAAGTGTCATCAATGAAAGCAATACTACAGTTTACAGTGTCAGCTTGAAGGTATTTTAGCATGGGTAATATTTGTGAGAGGATGCACTTATTTGTAGGATGTTGAAGCTTCTGTTAAAATTATTTCTAATGGGGCGATTGAAAAAAATAGTCTGTTGCACATTTTCACTACAGCCTTACATTTATGATCTGGTGGTGCTTTTGCAACAGCTCGAGGCACATTAGCTTACTATTTTCTATTTTTTGTAGTCAAATCAAATCTTTTGTACAGTCAAATCAAACATGGACAGGTGTGCATTGTTAATATGGTTACCTCAAAGCTCTGCAGTAGAGTTACCAATGCATTAGCATTGCTGATGCATGGTATCAGAAAATTCTGCTGATGTATGTCAGTGATACTTGGACCATTACCAACCTTAGTGCCCAGTGAATGAGTGCTCTGCAACTTCTGCACTGTTGGGTTTGTTTATCATAAAAGATGTTCATTGCAAGGAGACAATGCTGAAAACTGCCTCCTGAACTACAATTGTTAAATTTTGATTATTAAATCAATATTTCACAAAAATGCACACATATTTTAATGTATATCTTCAGTTGTGAGCTGTTCCCATTTTATTGTGACTTGGTTTGAATATTTTATAGTTTTCAACCATGGTTTGAGTAATGCAGAAATATTAGCATCACTAATTAAAAATATCAGTATCAATCCAAAAAGTGTTACCAGTTGTGTTCTGCTCTACAACACAATTCATGCGTCTGCATGTGAAGCCCTCCGAGCAGAGTCGCAGATTTAACAAATGATGGAAAAGATGTTGATGTGTGCTGTTTTTAGACATAAACAGAAAGCTGACAGCAAAATTTCCCATGACATACATAGTGGAAAATTCACATAAAGTTTGAAAGGAAAACAATTTTGCACACCCTGTAAACTTTAGGAAAAGGTAGGTAACATGCCTCTCCTTCAACAGCCTACCATCAAACTATACTCCCCCCCAAATGAGCCAAGCAAGCTTCCCCCAAATGAGCCAAGCAAGCTATTTTGCCTTCACTCTCTGTGGAGTACAGTTGAGATGTTGTAAGTTTGTTAAAACATTATAACAGGGCCTGTATATTGTCAAAGTAGTGTGATTGCTGTTTTTTGGCAATTTTCTGACTAATGTTATCCTAAGTAACAACCATGTGATTGGTGAGGTATGTTGTAAAACCATCTTGTGTTGAATCATGAAGCTAAATAAAATTAATGCATGGTACCTAGTATCCATCACAGTATGAAATGCCACTTCAAATCTCACAGCTCAATTGGAAGATTCTACAAGCATTAGTTTACTGTAACTTCCAGTTCATCAAAAACCAGCTTTGGAATTCAAGACATTTGCAAAACCATTGAGCATTGTGCAAGGTATAGTTAATTATCTGCCACCTGTGGAAAAAGTTTCATTGGTTATACCACTGTCATACATACAAGCTATTAAGCAGTGTGCAAAGTCCTACCCTTAGATGTGCACTGTTTCAATAATATTGGCTGTCACTGTTGCATAATCAAAGTTTAGATTCTTATTGCTGTGTCTGCCATCACTGTTGAGTCCAGTTCTCATTCCTGGGATGTAATGGATATTAATTGTTTTCAGACATTTTTGTTTCATTACATATGTATCATGGTAAAATGCTGAGATTTTGTCGCTTTGCATAAGACGTTTAAATTCACCTAAATATTCACTGTANGAGCCTTTCATCAGCATCAGGAATCTTATGAAAAGATNAACTTTTCTAGTTGGTGTAATGTTTTCCATGTTTNCTATAAGTGGTGAATGTCAAATGTCAATATAAGCACATTCCGCATGTCACTCTCACTATAAAATTCAGTTTATCATCTAAACTCCATCTTCAAAAATTAAGAATAGTTGAAATATCTGTGGTGTGGCTGCCAGACTTCTTTACACTCAATATGAATTGTGGTTTTGTGCTCAACCTCAACTAAGTGTGATGTTTTGCACCCCATGTGGCTTCATCTTGATTCCCTGATATTACAAGCACCTCCAAGTAATAACAGTTAATGCATAATCTTTTAAGATATTCCTATTTGTAGACTGACTTGCAAACTGAAAGTCTACGCCAACCTGTTTCAAACACAAATCCTGTTTCAAGTTTGTCTCCTGGAAACTCTCTTGATGGAATTGTGAATCATGAAGTGAAAGAACTTGGAACACACATGTTGGTAGAATGTGATTTAATCAAATGTTGCATTTGATGATTTGTGCACTTTAGTAATTGCTAGATTGTGTTGACATCTAACTGCTTGCTGTTTCCTTATGACATTGGCCTGAGGTATTGAGTGTGGAAAAGATTGTAGGTTATACAAATTCTTGAATCTCTTCAGAGCACAAAAATCACAGCTTGTTAGAATTATTTGTACAGTAAATTTTACAATTTCTTAAGCAAAATTGCCCAAATGTTTTTACTGCAGACTTGTTTGCATTGTTTCATACAAGAAGAATGATGGAGATATGAAAAGCTTTAGAAAGTTCTTCAAATTTCAAGTTTTAAAACCTTTGGATGTAAAAACAAAGTTCTACAATGTACAGGTGATTTACATTATTGTGGTTATTTTTTAGTGGAACCTGATACTTGTATTTTATCTCAAAGTTTATCACTTGAGCAGTGACGAATTTTATGGCATTGAATGATGTCAGTAGTCATACAGGATTCCTATGTGGTATTGAAAGTATTGAATTTCAAAATTGGTTTTCAAGACCTTTGAAAAAGTATTGAATTAGGCCAAAATGTACATTAGGTATTGAAGAAGTATGGAAATTCTAAATGGAAAAGAAATCTTAAATATCTGAGCAGAATTTTACTGAAGGCAAAGCGCTTATGCAGTGTTATGCAATGTGTAAAATTGAGTTTCATAATTAAGAATTTCGAAAAATTAAGAAAAGTAATGGTATTGAATTTTTTAATTTTAGTATTGAAAAGGTATTGAAAAAGTATGGAAAATGATTTTTAAAAAGTGTGGGAACCCTGTTCATAACTCTACATTCTAAACTACTATAACTGCCTGTCAAAGATGAGATTCAAATTTAATCTAAAAATTTGTATTGCTTTTCCATGTCTTGTTCACTACTGACCTGAAGCATGTGCAATTATCAAATTGGTTTGCAACATGTGAGGAGCAGTTTTTTTACAAACAAGGAAGTTTATTGAACAATTGATAGTTTAAATTTTATAATATTTGTTATTGTATGTCTTGATTTTGACATACAGTTGTGATCTTACCTTGTATTTGTTTTTTAAACATATTTTATCGCGTTAATGCTACAACAGCAATTAAAACTATTAAAAATGATTGTGGTTCAATGAACAAGGCGTTCAGCATAACTTTTGCTGTGTTGCACTGTGTAGTGTGACGAAGTGTACTTGGAGACTCAAATCCAAAACATAACTCAATCACTGATATGCATGGATAAGGTCAACTTTGAGCCTTCACCAATGTACAGTTCTAAGCAGTTAAACAGTCGCCCGGATCAAACCAGGTATGAAATGAGACTGCATTTTTCAATGCCATGTCTGTCTCAATGCATTTTAAGGAAGCATTACAGGGTTTTTTTGCTGCTCAGTTTTAGTTATGCTTTGATAAGGGTAACCAAGCAAGAATTTCGCTTGCTATGTTTTGTCTGAACGTAATAGATTGTAGAGTGATAATTGCAGCATCTGTCAAATGGAGCTCTTTCTCTGCACAGAATCAGCCAATTTGATGATAACAGAGTACAGCATATTTTTGGCCGACTAAAAAGGGCATCACCTTCTAACAGGGGCATTATGAGGGGGGAAGGGGGACACAATTCCCTGGGTGCTAAATCACTAGGGGGCGCGCAGAATCACTGTGGGGGGTGCTGAGTGACTGTGGAGTGCGTGGAAAAATCCCAACAATGTCACAGGTACTTTCTTCAATACACTGCATTTGCTTCTGAAAAGACCTCAAGTTCGAACATGGGGGGTGCCAAGCCTGCTTCTTGCTTGGGCACCATCTAACCTCATTACGCACCTGCATTTTGATTAGTTACAATGACAAAAAATGTGACAGACAAAATTTAGTGTGACATCATGAGTGAACAGTTGAATTTTGTGGGTTTTAGGGTCAACACCAACTTTTTCATTGCTCCGTTTGGTGCTACAATGTTTGCATTAGTGGCGTAAGGGGGGAAAATTTGGGGTGGGTCAAAATGTTTGATTTTTGGCGAATAACACTATTTTGTTTGGAAAAGCGCCTCTCAATGCACAAAATGACCATATGTTCTAAAAATTTGTGGGGGGCATGGCCCCTTTGGCCCCCCTGGCTATGCCTATGGTTTGCATACAGGTGGTTTTTAGAGATTTTGGACGATTTAAAAAAGTTTTTCATGACTTAAACTTTCTACTTGAGTATCTGTGTTAAATAGGCTAGGGAGCACAAAGTAAATGTTCGAATAAGTACGTTCAGTTGCAATCTTGTTCTTCTGTATAAATTTGGAATGTTTCGCAGCTTGTAGGTGCGTGCGACCTCGGAAGTGTTTGAGTGCTTGATGTGCTGTGCAGTGCGCATACCTTTTCCTTTATCAACGTCTTACGATCTTTTGTTTATACAGCATCTTCAGCGAACAGTCCTATATGAAACCCTCTGACGTTCGTCAGTACTTGTTTGCGCTGAAGCTCAAGGATCAGTATTCCATGCTAGCGTTCACCGAAGACGCCAGCTCGATTGGGAAACTTGACATCGTCTGGAAATCTAGTTTTGGCGAGCGAGGAAGACTGCAAACAAGCCAGCTGCAAAGAGCAGTGAGTGGAAAACATTTTCTTTGGTATTTTTTTTAACATGCCCGGTTTTGCTGCAGTGTTTACCAGTAGGTTGGGTGGGTTCAAGTGCAGTTCGACCAGCCGTGACTGTTTTCGATACCACGAGCAGTTTCTCAATTGTTTCCGCTGCACAATGATCAAGACCGACGGAAATCTGGTTACCTAGGCTAATCTTTGCTTTGAAAAAACTGGTGCAAAACTTGACTACGAAACCTGAAAAGTTAATTGTTGATTTGTCTACACGAAGAAGTACTGGAATGGGCTCTGCCATGGCCATGGCCCAAAGTCTGGTTTGACTGTTTTTTTACAAATGGATTTGGTGTTTGCTTTTCGCAAGCAGTGTATGCTTATACGTTTTGTTCAAGATGTTTTGAGCTAGAATGGGCAACCGTAAGAAAAAAGTTAATTTGCCGACTTCTCAAATAATACTTTTCGTGTTTGCTACAAAACTTGACCAGCACGCAAGGAGCTCATAAAGTAAAAAAAAACTGTTTTTAACCCGCCACACTAAATAATTAAGCATTGCTTCAATCGTCGTCAATGACTTCAGGGACGGGAGTGAGCGATGTCTATATTAAAGGTATCATGTTCTGAAGTTCATAAAATTCGAAAAAATATTCCGCTGTTTCTCTGGTCAAAAACGAGCGAAAGATCTGTTTGCTTTTCGCCTTTTGGAGTAAGTTGAAGCTGAAGTCATCACCTTGTTCGTCAAAAGGTGAAAGCAGACGCCGCGACCGTGTGCCCTTGAAAAGCATCATTTGACTTTAGTTAATCAATAGAAAAAGCACACTAAATTTACGCTTAATATTTTCCTGCGTAATGGTTTAGTTTGTTGCATGGTGGAAGCTACTGGTATGAAGTGTTTTCACGAAAAGTTTTTTAACATTAGGTCGCCAGCCCTTGCGATATCAGACTCGTGGTGGATTCCGGACCCAGTCAACAACCTATCAATGAGCCGTTCGAAATTACGTGCAAAATTACCAATTACAGGTAAAAACATTACGCTTTTGGCTGTTTATCGTTCATCATCAACAGTTGTGTTGTTTAGTCTACCGTTACTGTCATCGGAATTTTAAATGTGCTCCTTCCTAATCTCGGATTTGGTTATTTTGGAAAACGTGAAATGGACATGTGCACTTAATCTTTATTATCAAATTTTGGCGGAAAACGGCGTTTGCAGTAAAAAAAGCTTCGTCTGTCCCCGGTCATTTCTGCCCAAACTTCAAGTGAGTCAGTTACTCATCAACTCTCACAAACTAAAACACGAAGTTTCTGGAAAAAAATTCTTCATTTTATATATATATATTAAATGTGTTTTCTATGACGTAATAAACTTTTATTTGTATACACATGTACAAAAAAGTATAATTTCATTAATATTGTTGAAAAATGTCAAAAGTTCTGTGCCCGAAGTTTTGAGATTTTTCCCGAATTTTCAACAAATCAAAAGTGCGCGTGCACTTCCTACTCCTACACCAATGCATCTGAAGAAACGTTAAAACGATTTAAATGCTACAATATCAGCATGGATTTAGTAAAATTTTGAAAATGTCTAGAGCATGTCAAGTTATATTTTTCTTAACAGTTGGAAAGTCAACTGATCCGTTAAAGTGCCAAGTGTTTTTGGTGCTTACTGTGCTACAAAAGCTGTCGCCCCTCAGTGCTTGATCAGGAAACATTTTCCAGTGTCCTCATGTATTGGAAACACTTTGTGGCGAGTGAAAACGCACCATTCGGTAGCATCGTTAAGTTTTTCAAAGACCTTCGTTGCGCAGTGGGTTGTGGATTCTCAGGAGGTCAAAAGTTCAGAGTCATGGTGTTGGTGTAATTCCGTAAGTTTTGAAATCATTGTCATCCTTTCGATTTTTTAAAACGTTCTTTACTGCAGCACATTCCCCGTAGAACGGCAGCAACATTAGCGAGGAGAGAATTTTTCTGAAATGGGGTTTAAACAGATTGCAAAATGAAATTAAACTGATAAATGCTAACCGTTGTTGACCGTTCTTGAAACGTGCGCTGATAGCTGGCGGTGCCGCAGTGGCGTATCAAACCGAAACAGAAAAACTTTGCGCACGTGTAAGTTTTAAATGACAACTTTTGCGGAGTAGTACTGTAGTTCAAAGGTAACGAACAGAGGTATGAACCGCCATAAATGCTATGACGTAGACCGCGGCTGAAGTATGAAGATCCTGTTTCATTCGGTTCGCCACGCCCGAAGTTCTTTTCTCACTTACCTGGCACCAGCAGGCAGTGGTGGTGCCAAAAGATTTGATTTCTTAAATATTTTGGTGTCAATTTTGAAACGAGGCAATTAAGCCTTGCTGACCCAAGGAAGATGGCTGTATTTCTGACTGACCCAGATAGTTGTAATCGACAAATGATTGGAGTCGCTTTTCGTTTCACTTAAAACTCATAACCATCTTGTAATATTTACGATCTTGGCCCGATTCGAATCAAACTTGCTTTATGGACCCACCAGTCTTGAAAATCGTTGATCGAATTCTCCTACCCTTCAGAAAAGCAACCGACATAGGCTACGGCTGTGCTGGCAACACGCTGTTCGACTGCAGTTACGGGCTTTTTCCAAAGCTACATTGCTCAACCACCGACTACTTTCGTGTAATCACTGAACGCTTTTTACCAGTGTAAATTCCTTTGCGTTTGGAAGAACTTTAGGCTTGGTTTGGAACTTCCTAAAGTTTTAACACTCGTTTTTTCCCCCTAAAAATATTCAAGCCAGGTTA
>JGI24159J19872_10005354_pt1 | contig 16587 bp, 10 predicted proteins | sample Ectturendosymbi4_FD_19872 | JGI IMG/M metagenome (IMG submission 19872) | reverse complement strand
TCACCTGTAAGCTTTGCTTGCAATTTTCAGGACTGAGGATGCGTAATTGTACGTGAAATCGATTTCCTATTAAAAATTTGCTGATCGATTCCTTGCTCACACCCTTTGCATCAAGTGTAACATGACAGCAATTGCGTCATGAGGCACTGGTAGTGTCAGCTCTTTGACAGTTTTTAATGTAAAGGTTTCACCTAAAAATTACAAAATCTACCCCCGTTTGTTACGTTAACAATGAGATCAAAGAGTGAAAATTAAATATCTGAATGGACCTGTCTGATGATGGCGTTTCATTGAAAAGTAGGGATAAAGTTCTATGACATACGCTGTGCAAAATGAAGCATTTTCCTGTGCAACATTTTGTGCAATACTAAGTCCAACAGACATGTCTGGCATTTATCTTTTCATTTTCAAATTAGGCTGCGTAGTCACACGATGGAAGGTTTCTGGTCAGATGTAACATCTTGCAAACCATCTCCATCCAACATTACGTTGTCCTCTAGACTAGAAGACATTGTCATTTTTAGTCACGCGATCAGATTGTGGTCGGATGAAACATTTGCATTGCTTTTCGACACAACAATCCGTTTCAACGTTGGACAAATGATATTTGCTTCCGCTTCACTTGCAAAGTTCTTCTTCGGAGGGTTATGTATAAACACCGGAAGTGTCGTTGTATGCGTGTGTTCAGCAGGAACATTCGAAACTGGGTGTTTTGAAAGGCGTGCTTAGCCAAAAAAGTAGTTGGAGTAAGCTTCAGCAGAGTTGAGCTATTTATTTAGACGTGTTTTGAGCCACTTTGGGGTTTTGGGAATTGCTATGTTGTTTTACTGTATGCACTACAGTTACCTACATGTAACGGAGCTGGTCATGAACAATATTTTCATCGAACGCAGCTTCAAGAAACCATTGTGATTTGTTACTGTATGTGCGTGAAAACTGATTTCAAAGTAGCTTTGTCAGGGTTGCTTTCCGTAATAGACCAACGTAATTTTAACTTACAGCTAACGTGTTCATGTTTTGATTTATCCATGCAGTTACACCCATAAAATGATCGCACAATTGCAACGACTTCAAGTCGCTGATGCTGTATTTTTTTCAGACGTGACGCAAGCCATTAACGAAAAATTGAAAAGTGATTACTATTTTACAAAGGTTTACTTTCGGGTGTGATTATTTATCAAAGTGGTAGCTTGAAAGTTTATTCAGATAGTTGAAAGAACCTTCAAACTTAGAAGATCGAACAGAATTAACGGTGATTACCAAGAAACTGTTCATAAAAGTTCAGCCTATCTTTCTGGAACAGTGGAATCCGCGGTCTGGATCACATTCAATGAAAACGCGCAATGGGTTCCCAGATTTTTCTTCTCTTATCGATTTTTGGTAATTTGCACTCGTGAACCCTTAGTGTTTTCAAACATTCATTAAATATAAAAAAAAATCTATGAATAAAATATTGGTGTTGACTTCGAGTTGCTTTCTGCAACTTCACATTATGCTACTATATTTGTAATACTGTGATCTTGCGCACGTTCACATCTCATGTTTTCCGTTTTCAGTGGGAGCTTCTTCAACTCTCCCTGTTTTCATGTACACTGATCTTGGATGTTGGGCAGACAGAATAAAGCAACGAGCTGTTCCAAGTCAAGAAGAAGATCCTTTGCTTGTTGGAAGTGACTATAAAACTAGAACAAATGCAATTCAAAGATGCGCTCAAGTTGCCGCGAAAAATGAATTCAAGGTTTTTGTTTTGCAGGTATACATTAATATTAGTCTATATAACCTGCCATTTAAAATCTCTCCATTCCTCATTGGCAGGAATTGGTTCTTGAACTTTCAATAATTCGAAAAATAATACATTTATGAGCGCACCTGCTTGAATGGTTAAATGCGGCAAGGAAGGAATTTTTGTGATGATCTCTGAAAACAAATTTTAAAAATATTTTTATCTTCTTTGACTTGTACTGTTCTACCGGATAGATGAAGTAAACCTTTTTTTTCAAAATGGCAGTTTCTCACTAGAACTTTGCGAGTAAGTTTTCCATAATAGAAAATCCATTGTAATAGCAATAAACACAACAAATATGTTTTATTGAAGAAATGCATATTTTCAAAAGAGAAAAATATTTTAGCTAAAATTATTTACAGAGTGCATAATATTGGACGAAGGGCTTCTTTCATCCTTGCTATTTTCATGGTAAATCAAACAAACTTACAGCATAACGATGGAAGTGAAAAGAGGAACTTTTCGAAACTGAACCTGTTTCTATCACAGTTCTCAGACTACAAATATATTTGACTTACCAATAAATGACAATACACACCCAAAATGTAAACATATTTGTAAGAACCATCCTAATTCTTATATATCGATGCTGCCTAAAACCATGTTTCGTAACTCAAGTAATTAGTCTTCACGAAGGTGACGCAGTCGACATTGTCAGCAAGTATTTTTAAAACGAAATCGATATGACGCAAACCTACGTCTCCTGAATAAAATCGCTTTCCTATGAAAAACAATTTGCTGATTGATTCTATTATGTCACATTGGTGGAGACAAATTTCTTTGACATAAATATATGTGCAAGTCCGAATCATTGCTAAGTCATGAAAGCAGAGCCCAATTGGTTGATTCATCGAAGGGTTGCAGTAAACCTGGTGTTTTGTATTGGCGATCTGAAACGAATTGAAGTTTGAAACAGTGCCTTTTCTTTATTGTGTCCAGTTGAATTCGAATTACTTTTCATTGCTCATAAAGTTTTGGAAAAGGTCAAGCAGTCCATTATAAGGGCTAAGAGAAAACACTTTTATAAACAAGAGATGTAATGAATTCTAGGCATGAGCAAAAGATGTATCAACATACGTACTAAGACAAAACTTTGTTGCGCATCAGGCTGGCTAACTCTGATTGGAAGCACGTGTGTAGGTGTTGAACATACCATAAGAAGCAAGGAGCACATATCAAAATTAAGTAATGTTTTTTTTTCAAAAATGCGCCATTCATCAGAAGTCGATTAGTAGTGTTGAGCAAAGCGTGCGCTTTAAGGACCGCAGAAGCCGATATACCGTATTTATTCGATTGCAAGCCGAGGCTTACAAAGTTTTTTTTTGTCATTTCATGCGGCTTATAATCAAGGGCGGCTTACATTTACTTATATCTTTGCTTTATCGAAAGGTCTAGGTGACGCTTAGTCTTTCCTTGGCTACGTTTCGTCGACGAAACTCTCATTACGCATTCAATTCATTTTTCAAGCATCATCACAATCCCACCGTCGCAGGAGAAGGCAGTTGTAGTAGTGTAAGCATCATTCTCAGGCAGGCCCCCAACGAGATGGGGGCAATCGGGCAATTGACTCCCCCCCGAAATTTTTACAAACGTATGTATTTGTATGGTGCAGCACCAAGCTACATCACTTTGCCCCCCAAAAAAAATCAGTTGGTTGCGGCCCTGTTCTCAGGGTTGCTAATGCAACGCCAAACGAACTAGTATGCGTAATTTTCTGTGGCTCAGGTAACATATGTTCGTGTGCTGCTTACAATCAAGGGCGGCTTGCATTAATTTTTGACACCATTTCGAGCGGCTTGCAATCAAGGGCGGCTTGCATTAATTTTTGACACCATTTCGAGCGGCTTGTAATCAAGGGCGGCTATTAATCGAGTAAATACTGCATCAGCTTGGACTTTGCCAACCATAACTCTCCAGCCGATTGAGCTAGATAGCTGTTGAATCCCTCTGAAAAAGCAAAAATTCTCCTAGATTCGATCAAAAAAATTCCTGGCATTTTCGGCTTTGAACTTCTTCGGGTGATGTCATGAGTGTGTTGGGTGTCAAAGGGTTTTGGAAGACGTCATCGATGCCTCAAAAAAAATTCAAGGGCCAATTTCTTTGCTTTTCTTTTGAAACAATCTAGGCGAAAATCCGCTTCTTCAGAGCACTTGATCTTTCTACCGTTTGTTATTGGCAAGTTATGACCTAAAAACAAAAAAGTAATTCTTTAACTACCGTTTCTTCTAGCAGGACATTTTTCAACGATAGTAGTTTTTTCGAATGATTTAAATTTGAACATTCTTGCCTCGCACGTTTGGTTTTTGCTGCGGAAGTCGTAGGCTATTAATCTGTAAGCATGAACAACGACCCATGTTTAGTGTATTTGTCCTAACAGGCCTATGCGCTTGTTACCACTGAAGACGTTTTTATCTGCACTTAGAAAAGTTTTGAAGTAATCTATAAACCAGCTTTATCACTGATACAGTCTAATCCTTTACTAAAGTAAGTATGCTGTTGAAATCTTTATGGAACAATGCAATAATTTAGACGTAGCAGATTAGGATACGCTTTTCCTGGGTGCGCAGCAGGTCGATTCCGGTCTGTTGGCAGACCACTAACTAAATAATTTTTCAACCTCAAAACGTGTAGGAAAAACATTTCATTTTTGCATTTGTTTTTAATTTATTGTGTGATTGATAGAGGGACATTTGGTGATGTGATGTCTTGTTGTTGTGTAGCAGCAACAAAGGGTTGTGATTTTAGTTGCTGCAGACTAGTAGCGAGGTGTCTGTGTTTGCGATGTTAACACCAGACGTGAAGATCGGGAGATTGGCTTTTCAAAACAAAGATCTTGGTCCAAGAAAGATCTAGTAACCCCTACTTAAATAATGTGAGCAATAATGTTTTGGATAAATCAGTGAATATCTGTGCCAAATTCACACAATGTACTTATTTTGTATTGGTAAAGAACGGTGGATGGTGTGGAAGTTCTGCCAATGCCATTTCGACATACAAAAAATATGGCCAAAGCAACGGTTGCAATTCCAGTGGTACAGGAGGCCATTTGTCTAACCATGTCTACAAACTAACACCTACACGTAAGAAACGTTTCAATTTTCTCATATTCATTAGCAGTAATTAGTTTGTAAAAAATTTTTTTAGCATTTCTGATTGATTGACAAAGAGTTTCAAATGAACTTTAGTGCTGTGAAATACACCAGTGAGGACTTTCAGCATACAGTGACTTTGCTGTATTTTATTGATCTCCATAAACTGGGTTTCAGTAAACACGAGTGCTGTTGAGGAGGGGCCATCCAGTTGCCATGTAAGCCACACCATCTGCTCGGCATTCCAACATGCACAAACAATCAGAAAAGATGAATTTCTGAACCTTTCAAAATTCATGGGATTCGATAATCAGCCGAACGTATCAGATTATGTATGTGCGTGAGAAGGTTGCACGAATATGATAATTTTTTGATATGTTTTGCACACCGCCCTAAACACGTTGGAAATTCTTAGTGACTGTGGATGATGTGCCCTGCAACTCCTGGTGCCATATTATAATCATTACACAAAAAAACGTGACACGTATGACGCAAAGGATTTGAGAAATGGTTGATTTATTTTCAAAGTACATTTCTAATGTTGTTGTTTTCCTCCCCGCTATAGAAAATGATGACGCGGCGCAATGTCTCTCACGCAATCAGTTGTCAGGAGGTTAGCGGCACATGCAACTGCAAAAGGGTACAGTACTTCTTTACATCCTAACATTTCGCTGAAAAGCTTGCAAAAAGAGATTTCCATTGTGATGATGTTGATAAAAACATTCATGAGAAAAAAGCCTTAGAATGAAATTTGCTATAGCAAGAACAAGCAATTCCAAAGAACATGGCTGGAGTCGATTGCTTTGAACATTAAGCGCCTTTATAAACCACGGAAGCAGCAATGCGATGGAATCCTTTCAAGTGTTTGAAAGATTATATTGGACATTTTTCTTAACAGGACAGGGTGGAAGATGTTCCATTTCTTGGTCCCTTTTCTGCCACAACCTTCAGCACAGTGCGTTGTTACATATTTGGAATTTTCCGAAACAACATGTGTCATTTAATTGGGCTTGGAGCTGTTATGATAACTACTATTTTTGTTTGCATTTTTTGTCATTTTCCGCCTTGCGAGGTTATCACGTTGCCATGTGCCGTGTTATACGCCAAAATATCTTTATCAAACCTCTCTAAAATATTTCAAGACACGTAGCTCTTATTTGCAGTTAATCCTTGGCGATTGTATAATAACTTCTACTACGCGAGTAGTAGGATTCGTCGCGAACACGAAGTGGCTCAAGCTTTTTGTGAATTTCACGGAGGAACTCTTGCAATGCTCAAAACGCCAGAGGAGCGAAACGCTTTGAAAACACTTCGTTTAGCCAATACCGGTAAGACAATACATAATCTTCTTTACGAAAACAAAAAACCTAACTTGAAACATGGAAGAAATATAATTTCATTGTTTAATATGGTAATTCAAAATTTCTTTAACTTAATCATTCGTCTCTAGACTCAAGAGAAAATATTAGGTAAATGCCAGTGATTAAATTAAATTCTTTGTATTCGGACCAAACGATAGCAGCATGTATTCATGACATTTTTTCTTTTCCTCTCTTTTGCATTAAAGACGGTAACATTTTCAATGCAAAGATTTTTCCCGATCAGGCTGAATGTTACTGCATCACGTTTGCGACTTTCTTATTCGTGCTCTTTTTTGTCAAGCTCGTTTATGGATGGGTGTAACTAACAACTCAACTGTTGAAAGCGACTTCCGATGGCAAGATGGTCTCCCTGTGCAGATGCCACAAACAAATTGGGCTCCCAATCAGCCCATGAAACTGCCTAAAGCAAATGGTCGTTGTGTGATTGTTGACAAGTCGGGGCAGTGGTATGCCAGGCATTGCAAAATGAGAAGAAAGTTCCTTTGCCAAAAATTTGCAGGTAGCCTACGTGGTGCAAGATAAATGCATGAAACCAGGGCCGCAACCAGGAACGGGCAAACCGGGCAATTGCACCCACCCGAAATTTTTGCAAACGTGATGGCGTTCACATACTCCACATGAAGAGTTATTTCTCGAGACTGCATTACCTCTTCGCGAACTTCTCAACACCATTTTTTAAAATTAACCATTCAATGTTCCATGATAAAACAATTAACCAATCAATGTACCTGCTTCCGAAAACACCCAAGACAGAATCGGACACAAGCTTTGAGGCAGTGGTTGTGAATTGAACCCATCCGTTTTACGAAAGTAATGTTGTGGTTGTGACCTCACAGAGCAGGGAACCATAGGCAAGCAAACGACGCTGTTGCTGCAAAGTGCTGCCTTTTTCCCTGAGTAGCTGCTAAATCTAGCAAGATTTTCTCACTGTTAGCTGCAAATTTTTCAATTTAGCAGTTAGCTAATTTTGTAGCAGGATTTTACCAAACGTTTAGCAGGCAACAAATTCCTGCCCAAAATTTTGTTTCAACAGTTTGTTAAGATGAAAATAATTAGACCTCCTTCATCAAAAAAGTGTTTTCTTTGTAACTCTTTAACTTGGGCAACTCAAACTGCAGGCACAAACAGCAGCTGCCTTCAATCATGTGCAGTTTTTTGGTTTGTATGAATATTCATGTCTAGGATTGATTGATTTATTAATTTTACATCTGAAAACTTCAAAAAGACTACTGCTAAAATATTAACAAAAGGATTTGGTGAAACCATATGTGGGATTGGTAATAATCTTGAAGGAGCTTACGCTTTTCTGAAATTATCTTTAATGAATGAATTTAATTTGCAAGCAGACACGAAGTCCATAGTACAAACACACACTGTCTGCACAACGCAGGTTGATAAAAACAGACAAAATAGAACGTTTTACAGCGGTGTTGGAGGATGAATCACAGGGTTACAACACTTTCTCAACATAACGTTATACAACGGCGTTGGATGCAGAACCACAGGGTTACAGACACTTTTTTAACACTATTGTTCACTATCCCGTAACACTTGGTTGCCATCATTTCTTCTCTATTAATTAGTAAGCTGAACATCAGTGGCGCCACGCCTAGTGATTTTTAGACGAGATTTAGTCAAATACTAGGTTAATTGATCTAGCCTACAGTAAAATACTTCGTTAGTGTTGTCACTTTAAGCTCTCGAAAGAAACCTGAAGGTTTCCGACGTAAGATTTTCCATGCTTCAGCATGATCTGATTTGACAAACTTGCAAATTACGTAATTGTTTTTCGGCAATAAAGTACAACAATAAATGATTTCAAGCGAAACATTTTACTTCAACAGAAAAATTTTAAATCTAGTGATTTTTTCAGATCTAGCGAATTTTTTTGTAAATCTAATGATTTTCGCACAAAAACCTATGGCAGCACAGCTGATCAAACAAAAAGGCCGCATATCATAGTTGACTGCACATCAGCGACGTCATGATTGTTGCTAAATGTGATTCAGCCCCCCGAAATTTTCACTGGTTGCGGCCCTGCATGAAACTATGTGGAGTTTGTGGAGTTTATAAAAATATCACACAGAGATGAATTTTTTGCTGCTAAAGAAAACTTCTGTGTCGTAGTGTTGATATGTTGGCAGAGGGGTGATCTATAAGAAGTGTCAAGAAAAAGGAAAACAGCTTTATACTTTCAATGAAATATCTTTACGCTCTTTGTTGACTAACTGTATTTACCCAAGTTGTTTTCGTTATGTTGATAATAAGTGAATCAGTTTTTCTGTCAACTACCATCTCAGAATTGTTTGAACACTAGGCTACATTTTACCCTGCATTTGACCATTTGTGGCCATCACAGACAACCAGTTCGGCTTCGAGTCACAACATGCCACTGACATGTGCATATTTTTACTCAAACAGACCGTATCATATTATACAAAAAAAAGAATAGCCAATATTTTCAGCATTCTCAAATGTGTCAAAGCATTTGACGGAATTAAACAACAACCTGCTGTTTGTTAAACGTATTCAACGGATTGTACCGATGTGTATAGCAAGGCTGCTGATAAGTTGGTATAGGCACTAGACCATGCAAGTGAAATATGGCACTAACTTTTCATCCACCTTACTGTAACCCATGGGTTTGTTGTATTGCATAACATCTCCATTTCCACACGCAATGCAGTAGACTTAAGAGTGCATGGCAGTAATAAGAAGCACGCAATTTCATGAAAGAACACGAAGACAGATATGCGGCGGTAATAGAAATGCATAAGCCTGTTGGTGCTAACATATTTTCTTGGATAAAACACAAGCATATATATGTGGTACTGTACTAGCAAAGGGAAAACGCATGGATAACGCTATGGTGGTTGCAATGTTACATTGCTGCGTTGACTTCCAAGAAGACCGATTTCCACCCCCGTAACAAGTTTGGGACACTAGGTGGGGTAAAGAATTTTACGAGAGGTGTCATAACTTTTTAACTATGTCCAATACTTTCAAATTATGTCCAACACATTTTTCAAGGGGGCCGAAAAAATTTGCAGGGAGGCTTCGCCCCCCTGCGAACCCCTGATTACGGGCCTGTCAATTTCTAAAATGCATGGAGAAGGGGGGGGCTGCACAGGACCGGGATCATTTATGTTGCAGACCTCCCTAAGTAGGGCGAAGATTCTTATAGTGCAAAGGGAACAGTTAATATCTGTAAGTAAAAGTCTGTGGCTCTGAGCACAAGCTTTTAATATGTGCAATGCGGTTTTCTTATTTATGGAAGCAAAATGCGCAGCACCGGATTTAGCTGATGCGAGGCCCTAGGCTGATCCACTTGTGAGCGTCCTCTTCCAATGTTACGCGAAAAAAATGGAAAAGCATTAATCAATTTGCGCAAAGCCGAAAATAACGATATTGACGCTCCGTACGGTCAATAAAATATTTCTAAATCATCACTGGAGCATCCCACGATGTCACTGCGTTTCTTACTGCCTTCGACGCAAAAGCGTTCCATGACAACGGAATTGTTGAAATCGTTCTTGGCTGGTATGAACAGGGTTGTTAACTTTTGCAGAGAAACCAAGCGAAAACGTCACGGTTAAATATTTGACAAAACAAACGGCCTACGCTTTTTATAAGTTTCACATCTGGTTTTTCTTATCTTTGCTCAAAAAATAAATAAATAAATAAATAAAAAACAAACAAACACACTGCGCGTATGTGTGGCAGCATAAAGATGTTAAAGCACAAAGTGTGGACCACGTTTCGACTCGCTTACCACTGCTGTAAAAATCTGACACACTCGAGCAAAACACGTCACGTAAAACGCACCCAAATGGTTGCAACTTCTAAATTTACGATTTCGCCTGTTCGTTACTTTTTCAGACTGCTAAGAACCGAACGTAACGAAACCGTCGCGCGAAAGGATGTGAGGTAATCAGAACCGTCGCGAGAAAGTTTTCGCCATTCTAAAAATTAGATAAAGTCTCCACTGATTCATAGCCTTTCACATTCAAATTTTGAAGGGCTGAGCCCACCAATGCTCCTCCGTGTCAAGGGACTGGTTTGAACTTCCCTTATGCTGTGATTATCGCAATACATACAAAACGTTACAATCATTGAATCAAGTAAGGCTGAATTGAGCCCAATAAACAATTAAAGTTTATTTCCTGGCCTTCTTCTCAACGAAATCATCCAGGAATTCATTAAAATGTGTTTGCCTAAGTTTGTCACTTCCAATACACCGAATGCTTAGTGTGGACAACCTCTCCTGGAATATTGCGACCTTCAATTCATTTTCAATTCTTTTGAATCTTGAAAAAGACCTTTCTCCTGAGTAGTTAGTGACCATTACGCTAAAAAAGTAAGGGTCCACGTGGTTGGATAAACTAAAAACCACTAATCTAAGGCATCAGACCCAAACGCGTTTTTGTCATTTCTTGCTGTTAAGGTAGAGTTCTGTGGTTGCCAGTTCCAAAAGTGACTTTTGCTTGCTATTCAAGCTCATTAAGATCTCTGATTTGCTTAGCATCGGAGCTGGACAAACTTGCGCAAGTGCTCAACAGCAATCTGATTTCTGAATGATTTTGTTAAAGAAAATTGAAATGGAAAAAATCGCATCTAAAAATACCAAACGAACTTTACCTAAAAGTAACACTAACAAGACTACAGTATTGCTCATATGAAGCAACTGTGTTTTTCTTTTATGATAATGCTGCTAGCACTACAAATAGCTTTTATCTGCAATACAACCTTAAGCTTTGATTAGGTGCATTTCAAACACGAACAGTCACAAGTTGATACGCTTGATTCACACGTAACGATCGGTACAATTCAGCAAACAGAGGGCACAGCCAACGTGCTTTGAGTAGATCGACACAATAGTCGGCATGCGGCTTCGCCAACGGTCATACTGAGATTGATGGAAACTCGTTGGAAGACTCTGGCTTTATCACCATGGAATCTGATTAGGTGAATAAAACCAAAATTCATGAACAATTTAGACATAAAATTTTGACGAATATTTATCGAACTTGCACCATATACCTGCAATTGGCTCTATGCCTATTGCCTACCACAGTTTGCCGGAGGCCCCTTGGATCTTGAGGCCCTGGGCTTAAGCCTATATAGCCTTTTGGTAAATCCGGCCATGAAAATGCGTTGCAGGCAAGGTGAAACCACTAGAAGAAATTGTTTTAACGTGCCACACAAAACATTTGCTGTTTTTTCATATTTTGCAAATATTCGTAACAGCTAAAGAGGAAATGCGTCAATAGTTATGGACTGGTGCAGCACTAAAATGGTGTCACAGAATTCAGCAGGTTGAGAACAAAGCGTCCAATTATGTGTTTGTGAAATGCATTCTCAGTCGATGTGATGAATAATGAATGGGAACGGAAATTCGTTCACTGTACTGTAGTCACATTGCTTGCTTTGGAATTGGAGGCTAAAGGCATTCCACCACTTTATACAAGAGTTTGATGCGACCAATTCACCCTGTTCAGGTTTATTTTTATAAAATACATGTTGCTATAATTTGGCCCACTCGGGCAAAATTGTTCCTACCATGACCAAAGCTTACGCAAACGTTTTAAGTGCATAGGAACGTGTTTGAACAAGTCAGCACCTATTTCCAATCTCATCTCACCCTAAAAAAGAAAGTTGTTGCATGTCGGAAAAAGTTTGTTATTTTAAAACAAAACACATGTCCCTCCCCAAAAAATTATGGTAGTACGATTCCAAACGGCACGAAAAATACACGAAATCATCCGAAATTCCGCCAGTAGCCTTTATTGGTGGTCTGTACAAGACCCATAGCGTGATGTATTCGAAGCTAGTGGTAGTACATGCAAAAATGTGAATTCGGTTGAGACATGAAAATTTGTTGCTTTTATGATATTTTTTGTGAATTCTTGCACATAAGGTGTATTTGGCGCAAACTGGACAAATTTCTTTACAATAATATCTGGCAATCTGCTGCACAGAATACATCAAAAAAAGGAAAAAGAAAGGGATTTCAAACCTGTAGTGTCGACAACCGTTGTTTTGAGTTAATGCACTTTTTACAAAGTTACAACCGGTCAACTGAAAGTTTATGCGATATTTGTGTGAATTCTTGCCCAGAAGGTGTGTTTATCCCAAACCGGCTAAATTTCTTTGCGATAATATCTGGCAATCTGCTGTAGAGAATCGATCAAAGAAAGGAAAAACAAAGTGACCACAAACCTGTAATGTCGACAACGCTAATTGTCTGGAGTTAACCCACCTTTCACAAAATAACAACAGGATTTCTGTTGACAGCATAATATGCCATTGTCGTCTCTCACAAGCGTACCTGGTCTGAGTACTCGTGCACACGACCACAACCCTTGCGGACAAACTTTTTTCACAGAGTAGCAACGTTGAAATGTGCTATACAACAAAACCCAAAGTGAATTCAACGCTTTCCTTTCAGCACTTTGGGCAGAAGATTCGAAAGTGTTCCTTGCACACTGGAGCTCCACACTTCCAGCACGCGAAATGCTAGAGCTTCGTCTTGTTTCGGTGCGATTGACCGCAAATTTTGCAGCGTTTTATGCCGTCAGTGGTTCATGGACTTGCGCCGGTTACCGCTGACGTCAAATCAGGAAATGTACTGCAGATGGTGGAGCGGATATATGACCGTCGCCAGCGGGGCAGCCAGTGGGGTCCGGCCCCCTCATATAAAATCCGTGCCTTCCAATTTCATGTTTGGTCCCCCAGTTATTGCATACATCCAAAATTTTATTTCAAAAATGTGCCCCCCCTGCTGCGAAATTCTGGCGGCGGGCCTGACCGCATGGCGGGAGGCAACATCGCGTTGCTTTGGTAGGCCTTGTTGCTTTGGTCACAGACAGATATTTCACTTAATTTCCAAGAATGAAACCTCCAACACAGACCTGTGCATTTAAAAACCTTGGAAAGGCAGCAAAATGCAGACCCTGGCGTTTTTCAAAATTTCGCTATGTTGAATGGCTACAAATGGAACACATTTTGTGCAGAAATAGAACATCACAGGCTTTGCCGTGAAAACTCATCTAGCCTCCTTCCCAAGGGAAAATACTGACGAAAAAGGTTTTTGGTGCTTAGCAAGCAATTACCGAACGTTTAAATGGTTCACGCGGGTCGACTCTGCTTTTTGTCAACAATGTTTGGATTGATCTACCAAACCAAAGCGCTTGGTACCATATGAACATGTCAAAAAATTTTTTTGCCGCAGACAGACAAAGTTGACTTTAAACTAGCTTCTTGTTTGAACACTTCAGGTGTACTTTGCCTGCTCTTGGCAAAAAAACTAACTTCATATATGCAAAGCTTATGCAGATTTTGAGAATGCTGCTCGAAAGACCACACAAAAAACAGACACTAAGACTCGCCTTAAACTTGTCATTTTTCGTATGCGTGCATCACGCCTGAAGCTCATTTGCCTTAAACTGGATGCACACGGCATGCGTCCTGTTCGATTTTTGGGCGTATGCGTCTGATTTCGTGACATCACGTCCTTTTCTTATGCGTCTGGTATGGTCTGCGTTCGAGTAAAAGTGAGTCAGAGCAGTGGGTCTGATGCGCCAATATAGAAACAGGTTCTACTCGAACGCAGACCATACCAGACGCATCAGAAAAGGACGTGACGCCACGAAATCAGACGCATGCGCTCAAAAAACGCATGAGACGCATGCCGTGTGCATACAGCTTTATTCCGTCAGAATAGACCGATGAAAGCAACAACAACCCAACGGAGTATGATCTTCCCGCCATAAAACATTATTCGATATAATTTTCACAGTAGCAGCGTTAAATTAATTTACTTGGTCACTGCACACCAACAAAAAAGAATACCAAAAACATTTCTAGCACCCGAGTAACACATTTCGTTTGCTTTCCGCTGTGAAAAGTGTCAAACAAGGTGATTATTTCCAAAGGAATAAAGGAATTTTGACCAGATTTCTACTGCACTATGCTTTAACATTTTTACAGCTGAGTTTGAACGTGCTGTAGGTAAAACATATTGCTGTAACATAATGTTTTGGGCCAATACACTGTTGAATTGTTTTGTGTACGACGAAAACAATGTGTCCTTTAGGTGCAGTATTTAGCTTATGGGTTCGTCTACTTACACCAAGACTCAGTAATCACAAAAGTCCTATGCCGGCCTAATTACTACCCGGAGTCAACACATGACTAATTTGGTATAACACTTTTAATGTAGAACGGTAAGCAATTCTGTAAATATTATATAAAATAGGTCGTATTGGTAATGCAGAAAATTATACATTATACATTGTATACGGAAATTGCTTATGTATCAAACCATAGTGTATCTCGTAACCTTAGTCTATAATGAAATAGAACGGGTTATACGTTCGACCTTCCTTGGAACATTCGTAGAACGTAACGTACAGAGAATTCGTACAGGTGAGCCATCGTAGACCATTCGTAGATCGTAACGTACAGAACATTCGTAGCTCGTAGCGTACAGAACATTCGTATAGGTGACCAATCGTACATTTCTTCAGCTCCAGTCTTCTTTCTCCTTGGCGATGATGTTTTCTTCTTTGAGACCATTTCTAGTCTGATTTTGAAGGCTTACACAGCCTGTATCTATACTTCAAAGTTACGTTTGTTCTTTGAGACGCCTCCGCTATCTGCTTAAGCGTAGGTTGTTTTCTTAGTTTATTTATTATCGCGTGTGTTCCAGAATGTTCTGTTTTGTGATTTCGCACCATAAACCTTGTCATATTTTCCATAAAGAAAGTTATTTCGATGATTCGTGCTCGTGAGTTCAATGTGTAGGTTTTGTTTGCTTTTGTTATCTAGCATGTGGGTTGTGTTTCTTCTTTTATCTTTGCATGCTTGCAAGGTTTTGTGATCTTGTTTTTGGCGGAGTTGTTTTTGCAAAGTTATTTTTGCAGTGTTTGTTAGCTCTGTTATCTTTGCATACTTGCAAAATCTTGTGATTTTGTTCTTGCGGAGTTGTTTTTGCAAAGATGTTTTTGCAGAGTTGTTTTTGCAGTGTGATAGCTTTGCATGTTTGCAAGCAATAAGCTTTTATTTTTGCAGTTCCTTTTCATTTTTTTTCCACTATACAACAGTCTATTTTCAGTTGCAGATGGTTCTCGTTTTCTTATAGCGTCTTGGCTTTGTCCTCTTCCACTGTTATAGTCTCATACGTGATGTCGAACATGTTCATCGAACTATAATTTGACAGTTTGTCATTCCAATCGTGTTGTGTGAACAACGTTCCCACAACATTGCCTAGTTTGAGTTTGTCTCACATTTCACGGATGAACATCTGTAATGAATTTAAAATTAAACGTATCCCGTAGCTGAGAGTTAGTAGATTTGTACATGAATTTATCAACTGAAGATTGTAAAATCTTTACGTTGGAGAATTTTTTGCGTTTGATAAATTTTAGTAAGTTTACGAGTCACAGGTTAATATATCTTCAAATATCTCATGGCGCGATTTAAGACAAGCGATATTGGCTGTAGATCAGTGCTCTTCCACAGGGGCTCCGCGGAACCCTAAGGTTCCGCAAAACATGTAGTGGGTTCCGTGAGTTTTAAGGGTTCCGTGAGGATTCTTCGCTTTATGGAGGAAATGATTTCTTGCTTCAATATGTTGATGCGTCATTATCAAAGTTTTTTAGATCACCGTACCGCTTTCAGACTCCAAGTAGGAAGTTAGTTATACAGGAGTTTGAGTACAGACAGCGGAACAAGAAATACTGATAGTTGTTGCGTCACTGGTTGTTCATTGTTGTGCAATAAAGAATAGTATTATTGTTGCATCATAGTTATACGATGTTGCCATATACAGTTTACAGTTGTAGAGTAGACTGAGCAGTGTTGCCGTTTTAGCCGATTTGCTGCTAAATCTAGCAGGTCTTTTTCACAGTTTGCTGTAAAATTTTCAATCTAGCAGTTGGCTGATTTTCTGGCAAGATTAAAAACTGTTTCGCAGGTTTAGCAGGAAACAAATTCCTGGCCAAATATTTGCTTCAACAATTTTTAGAGTTGAAAACTTTTACACCTTTATCAAAAAATTCTTTACCTTCTTTCTGACTCTTTATGTTGAGAAACTCAAGGACCACCAGGCACAACTAGCTGCCTTTAATTATTTGGATGCATGAATAAACCATTGCTATTACCATTGGAGTCTCTATTATGACGCAATGAAGCTGCTTAACAAGGAACTCAAGGGCGTACTCAAGGGGGGTTGGGGGGGTTGGGGTTAACCCCCCCCCTTGAATTTGCTATGTTACAAAAACGTCATTACTTATGCAAAGGAGTTTGTGTATGCTTTCGTACATTTTTTGCT
>JGI24159J19872_10005352_pt1 | contig 16588 bp, 7 predicted proteins | sample Ectturendosymbi4_FD_19872 | JGI IMG/M metagenome (IMG submission 19872) | reverse complement strand
AGTCTGGTGGAGTACTTATGAACTGTCTGAACAGATTTGAAATACTGGTTAAAATGTGATGGAAGTTGATTGTTTTCACAAGAGTGAGCAAACCTACCAGCAGACATTTTAAATAAATTGATGATTTCAGAATGTTATTTTGTAAGTTTTATCCAAAGTGGTTTTGTTGGATGTTTTCAAAAATTTCACAGCTTTGTTTTGTAGACTCACAAGAGGTTAAATAGCAGTCTTTGAAGCCTTGCCCCAGTTCAAGACAGCATAATATAGATAAGAGTGTGTCAATGGATTATATACAGCTTTTAATGCAGGTTGGGTGGTATAATGCCTTAATTTCGAGTCTAAACAGACCTTTCAAGCTAATAAAATTGCACAATTCCGCGAGAATCCGCTTTAATAAGACCAATTGTATAGGCTGCTAGACCAATAATCTGCTAGAAGCTAGCGAATTTCGACCGCCAGAACAATTGCTTTGCAGCTAGATCGGATTAAAATCCGCTAAATTGGTATCCCTGCATTTCACATGTCGGACATCGGCATAATGAGTTGGTCTTGTGGCATACGAGTAGAATCACTTGTGGTACGTGAGACAGTAGCATTTGGATTTTAGTAGCCCTTGATTGCTATCGTTCGATTTTTATCACGTTAATGATATCGTCGGGTGTGCCAGACCCGGTTATCAAAAATAAAAAACTACTTTCCTTAAACTGCAGTTTATCACAAAAACTACACTGAAAATGTAACTCTCATTGAGCAGTTTGAGCAAGTTACTACAAAGTAAGTAGACCAATATAGCGAAGATTTCCTAAACGACTGAACTGAATTACTCTTAAAAAAAATTATGGGCGATAAGGACTTCTTTGTATACTGCTAACAAGACCGTAGAAGCATGCGCTGAGTGAGTTTCGTTCAGTTTCAGCTCTTTACAGCCACCTGGCGCTTGGTGGTCAATACAGCGTAAGGTCACTCACACTAACCATAACGTCGGGTCATCGTGACCCGAAATCACAACCTTTCCCCTACACTGCAAAATCGAAGAGCGAGAGCGACTGCACGCGTAGTAAAGCTACTGAAGCGTGGAAAGCGCTCCGANGCGTGCTNACGTAGGTTTCACGTTGTCACCGCATTTGACTCGGGTCTCCACGACCCACGATAGCAATCCAGGGGTAGATACAGCCGTGTTGCCAGAAAAAAATTCGGGAAGAGATTTCCTTATTCGAAAAATAAAACGGCTTTGCGCGCTCATGACATATTTCATTTTGATAGAATGCCGTATAAAATTTAGGCGAAGTGGCCTCATGCTTTAAGTCTCTTTGCTATGACCCTGTACAGAGCTCTTCAATATGCTACATCGTTTTTCGTTTTTCGCATCCACGAGTGGAAAAATATGAGATCTTGCAAAGATATTGTTTTCGGTTAGTAGCAACACAAAACACGCGCCGTACGTTTATTTGAATGACATGATCAAGAACATTAAAAAAAACGTTCTTTAGAAAAACGTTAAGACTCACAAATTGCGTGCACACGATTTTTTGACACAGAGTGAAAATTAGACGATCGAAAGATGAGCGTTTCAAAACACAACTTCATTGTCAATAAGAATTCCTCCGATTGAACACGGAGCTTTTAACTAGAAAGTGCGCATGCAGAAAGAAAAAGCAAAATATCATTTCAAAGGACTACGGCATGTTCTGTTTTCGCACACTGTTCGACAGAGCAGGTAAATGTCTTCGCACAGTTTCAATCCCTTTCTATTACAAATAGACAAAGCATAAGCAGTATCCTTGCAAATCCAAGTTACTTTTTACATTTGTATAGGTTTGCAATCGCAACACTGGGCGGGTCCTTGCAGCAACATCGCATTGACAAGGTGTTGAAAATGCGTTTACACAGCACTATTCCAACGCAGAAATGCTGCTGGATCTTCTCTTTTCAACAGAACACCATTCGCTTCGCAACCAGGAGGAAAGCAGCTTACACCGCACAAAAACACCGCGCGAAAGGGAGGAAGCTAATCAAACGAATTGCAAAACGCATGGCACGCCTGGCGCTTTTGAAGATATCACAACTGCTCAGGCCAGTGGTTCTTAACCTCTATCTTCCACGCTTCCCTTAAAAATTTTCCTTTGTTTCAAGCCCTCTGACCGTAAGTAAATTGGACGGAACACTTTCCCATTCAAATACTTGCCATGTTGTTTAGTGCATAAGGGCTCTCACCTCCGTGGAAATTTTTGACGCCCTCCTGGAGATGCGTGTCCTTTGGTTAAGAGCCACTGGATTGGGCGATAAAGCTAATACATTAAGTGTATTGGCATATTGCTTCAGCATTGCTGATCACTTTAACAGGTATGCTAGATCGTCCTTGGGTTGTAATTACTGTGGCTGGTCAGAACAAGACCTTCCTCGCACTAGGCCGTAGATACCCTAATGGCGACAATTTTTTTTTTATGAAAATCAATTTCACGCAACTGTATGTACCCTTAAACCTGAAATCTTCAGATTATCGTAACCAGCTGTTATATATTACGCAATTATAGATAAATTGCGTAGTTTTTATTTATTGGATGTGCAAGGAAAGGTCTGTCCTTTTGCGCAAACTAATCATCTCAAGCCAGTATGCCGACACATGCAAATCATATACAGCTTTGCAAACATGACACTGCACTTATCGAATTTTCTGTGACGCGAAGCTACGTGCCCCTCAGGTGCGCAGACGGGCACAAAAGACCTTTGCTGTAACTCTTCCTTTCAGTTAAGTTTACCTTTGAATATCCATACATTCACTTTTAGCAATCAGTTTAATTTTGTTCTGTGAATTGATCAAAAAGGAAAATTTCTGATCAGTCACAACATTTCGTGAGGCAACCTGCTCTTCCCCTGTTCGTGTGAAAATATATTTGACTTGCGGCCGCAAAAGTACGGCTTTGTTTCATAAAACAAAAAAATAACGCAAGAAACCTTTCTAATGAGCGGCTGGTTACAAAATATATTAAGCGTTTTACGACCAATAGCGTTGACAACGCAATCAACCATTCAACTAAACAGTTGTTTTAAGGTATAGGCCGGAAGCCTCAGGGGTCAGCAACACTATCACAACGCATGTGGGCATTCATCCTTGCTACATTACCCAAGATTTCTTAATTTTTGGAGCAGTGAAAATACAGTACAGTTGCTCTGCAACTGCAGCAGTATGTCAGAACAGTAGCCTTGACCCTGCAGGATAAGGATAGGTTTGGTACCTAAGCTGAAAGCTGATTTGTAGCCTTTAATTTGTCGGATGTTCACTGTAAGCATATCGCCAACGTTTAAAACCATATATAAAGCATGCGATGGAAATACGCAGACTTTGCGAGATTGCCTGCGACTACTACAAACGTATGCTATCGTGGTTTTGTGATATAAAAGTCAACAAACGTCGTTTCACAAACCGCAGATCAGATTTGTTTGCGCGTCTGTCGCGGTTTGTATTGTTCTCACGCGTTTTTCACCAGAAACAAAGCTACTGTGTAGAGGCAAGTCTCGCTGCTACGTTGTTGTTCATTAGTTGAGAAATCGCTCAGTCCACTTCATAATTTTACAACCGTTCTGAGTAAAGTGTCTGTGGCATTATGATATTCATCAGGGTGTTGACGTTTTCATTGCAATATTGAAGGTACCTGCTCTAAAATATTAAGCAGAAAGTTTTTTCGGCGAAATACGAAGCTGCTTCTGTGTTTTAGATCTTTACGAGATTTACGAGGCGAAATTATCGATAGCATATTGCCGTGATACTGCTGTTTTGGTCTGTTACGAACGTGGCCTGTTATGAACAGGCCTGTTTTGAACGGACACCCTTCTGAATATATTCCTTATGTGCAGCACCTCCTTAAAACAATACTACGGCCAACGGGATCTCTGGATAAGCAAACTTGTCCATCAAAATACCAACTGGTTTAATTGCATTTTTTTCTGAATAACAATGCACCCATTCAGGCTTCTGGATACTGTGACGCTGAAGTCTGCACCCACGTGGACTACAGTACCGTTCTGAACAACACAACTGGTAAAATGCTGTTAACAGTTTATCGCCGACAGAACCACCTCCTTTTTGTGTGCGTAAGCATGTGCGTCTTCAGTACGCTCGCCTTTGCACAACATTTTCCACACAGGTTGCAACCGAAGGGCTTCTCGCCAATGTGACCGCGTACATGCCTCTTGTAAAGCAAATACTGAGCGAACCGTGTTCCACATTCCTTGCAAGTGTAGGGCTCTCTTTCAGTGTGAGTGGCCAAATGTTGGGTAAGCAACTTCAACTCGGCGAAGCGTTTTTTACACCGATGACAGAAGTACGGTCTATCACCGGTGTGTATCAGTTTGTGTTTTCTGAGAGACGAACGATCCGCAGACCGGGCTCCGCAGTGTTCGCAGCGAAAAGGTTTCATGCCGGTGTGTGTACGCATGTGAGTCTTTAAATAGGAACAGGAAGCGAAAACCTTACCGCATGGTTGGCAGCGGTACGCCTTCACAGCACTGTGACTCGTTTGCGCAGTTGAAGACGGCACCGCAAGGTGCACTTTTTGCTTACTTCGCTCAGGCTTATTTACTGAATGGGTGTGTTTGTGCCTCGACAAACCTGAAGAAAACGAGAAGTATTTGCCGCATGTTTCACAGCGGTGCCTTTTGCCTGACTTTTTCGTGTTAACCAGTTCGAAACTACTGCTGCACAAGGTCGAAGCCTCCAAATTGAAACTGTCGTTTTCAGCTTTGCTTGCCGTTTTGGATAAACGAACATGCTCGTAAGTTGAGCCGGCTGCATAGTTTTCACAGTGACTTAGCTCCATTGACAGAGGTCGAAATTTCAGTCTTGATGCTGATGCAGAATCTTCCAGTTCTTGGCAATTATTACCAAAAGCGCAGTTCACCTCACTGGTTACGTTTCTGACTTCTTCGCCAAGCTCATCATCCAGTATTGAAGGGAATAAAGGCATGTTTTTAGACAGCTCTCTGAAACGAGGAGTTCACATTACATAGCGCACAAGTGCACGTCTCTAAGCTGAATTAATGAATACCCGCTTGTCTATCGTTCACTTGCAGTCCATCCAAAACTGCCAAATACTTTTTTGTATCTGAAAATCTTAATAGCCGCAAAACACTGGAGACTGAACTAGAATCAACATAAGAAAAACGCTGAAACATAACTTTTTTCTCGGTGTTTTACGCCTACGGACGAGTGTGCTTCCACATGCGGAACAGGAGCTAACCGAATAAAATATTCGGACGAGTGTGCTTCCACATGCGAAACAGGAGCTAACCGAATAAAATATTGAAGGAGCACTACAGTACATTTAGTTTTATTCCCCTTTTCATATCAACAGCGAGCATATTCGAAACAGATGAAGATTACTAAGTTGCAATAAATAAGATATAGTGTGCCGTTTATTATGTCTAGGACAGGGGCTCCCGCCTTTTGCTCATCATGCACCTCTTCAGGATGTCGACAGATGAGCGTGTACCCCTGAAACTTCCTATGACAAAACGCTAAGTAAAATAACAAAAATATACTGTAATCTCTAAGAGCTTGAGACTGTTTTTGTCTCTCAAAGGCAATTTGCTGCGGTTGCACAATAAATGTACCCTTCAGATAGGCAAATGTAACCCTTAGGGTACATGTACCCCAGGTTGGGAATCCCTGCTCTAGGGCTTATGCTTGCTTGCAAAAGCGTTTCTTCCCAGGCATGTTTTTATGATTATGGGACAATTTGCAAACAGCGGAAATTAACAATATGCTTAGTAAAATGCGCTATTTTCCATACGCAAGGATATGCAGATAAGATTACAAATATTTGCAGGTGCGGGGGATTGGGATGTTTTTGTAAAATGATGGGATATTATTGGATTTCTAAACACGATTCTTAGATACTGTATGTAAAAGATTCTCACCTGACATTTTGCAAAAGTCTGCACGTACTTTTATCCAGAGACTTGTGTTCAAATTTACTTAATCTTAGCAAGTTTGATGTTCACTTCTGATTCTCTCGTGCTGTAGGTTTATTGACGAATGAAGTATGTCAACAGTAAAACAAATAAAATCTAAATTATTCATATAAACTTACTTTTTAACGTTGCCATGCTTGTACAGAAAAACCATTTCCTTTGCATTCTTGCTATGGCGACTTTCTGCATTGCATCCACCATTTGTCACAGACGTTTCCGTTGCATGGGCTTCCTGCAGATTGGGAAACAAAGAATGCGGCAAATTGTACAATATTTATTCAATTGTGATTTGTTGCGATCTTCAGCTCTTATCACAATGGACTCCGCGACGAAGAACACATGAGCACTGTATTGGCGTTGTTGCATGCCGGCAGTGCGCACGTGTAAGCACAGTCGATCCACCACGCCGCAAAATGCCTAGATATGCGAAAATGAGTTATTGCGGTATGGTGTAGCAAAGGGAAGAAAAAACGTCAGAAGCTTGTTACACTGTCAATCCACATGGAAAAATGTACGCCGTGGCTTACAACAGAATAGATTCAGTTATCACTTCACGTTCGAATCACGTTGAAGAACCCTGCGCCCAGCAGCTCACCAGCAGCTTTGATTTAGACCTGTGGTTCCCAACAGGGGTCCCCATGGATCCCCAGGGGTCCGCAAACTAATTTTCAGGAGTCAATGACCTTTGTATGAAATGAAAGCAAACTAGTGAAATAGCAAACGACCCGCTGTCGTGGTCTAGCTTGCAAAAGACAACGAATCGAGCGCAACTCTAATCCAGGCAACCGGGCAAGACTAGATCTGGCTCGTGTGAACCACCACGAGTTTACTGACTTTAATCAAAAGTATGCAAATTGAAATTATCCGGCCCTTAGCAACGCTTTTCGAACACAACTGCAATCGTTGTGCATTGTATTCGATTGCCATGCAACAATATCAATTTTTAACATGATAAGTTCAAGAGAACATTCATGATTTTTGGCTCCCAAGTGGATGATAGGCTTTTTATAATAAAGACCACTTGTATGTGAAGGGGTGAACAGCTTTCAGCCAAATCGACAAATGGGTCCATGACACTAAAACGGTTGGTAACGACTCATTTCGACTGTAAACGAGTTGGTGTTGCAATTTATTTTATTCATGGGCGTCGGAAGGGGGCAGGGTGTTCAAGGCCCCCTGGAGTTTGAAAATTGACCTTTTTCTATTACATTTTTGGCAAGAACAGGTTGTTTTCTAAGTTTCCATTGGGTAAAATGAAATTTCACCACTTTTTCTCCGCTTGAGAAGACTTTTTGGCTACCCCAAGAGAAATCCTATGTTGGTCCTCGAAAAGCTCTTCCCCGACGCCCATGATCTTGTGAAGCCAAATCAAAATCTGTTTCAGAAAGTCCAACTAATTACTTTGAAAAAGTATTTGTTTTGGCTTAACTGCACGGATTCGCAAAAATTACGATAATGTTGTGGAAGCCAGTCATCTGCACGATGACGGAAACATTCAATTACCTACTAAATTTCAGGAAAGCAGTAACCTTTGCTTGTTTTTGTAGCTCGGCAGTTAGTGTTTTTCGCACTGCACAGGACACATATAGCCTCAAAGATTTTGCATCAAGTATTATTTCATGCCGTTTTCACCAACTGGCACAAGAATGTTCTCTTCTTAGGTCACAAACGGGACTTTTCAAAAACGTTCGTGGTATCAATTAAGACCAAAAAATCTGGCAATATAAGGTCAGAAGGTACTCCAGGGATTCAGTAAGTTCGAGAAAATCACGAGCTGTAAGCGTTGATACGTGATCAAGTATATAGGCGCCCCTGTTAGGCAAACAAAGCCATGGCAAGGTTCCCATGCTTCACTTATTCGTAACGATATGCGAAGAATTACGTCTTGGAGGGAATCGCGCAACAACACCGAGCCTAAAGTATTATGAACTAATGAGTTTCAAGTTAAATCATTTTATCACATGTAAGTGTTTCCTGGTTTGAGCATAGCACCATACGCTGTTACGCGGTCTTCAGCCAAGCGTGCATTGTTGGGCACAGACGTTACGTTTGCAGATTGCTTTGTTGTTAAGTACGGTTTGCGTTACGACCAGACCTTAACAGGCAATACATTGTACCGACTGTGTTTGGTCCACTGTCGGACGTAACAGGCTTTTAACAATGTTTATTATTTCACACCTTGTACAAATACAAAGTTTGAGATCGACACCTTAGTTTCTGAGTAGCCCAGAGGCCCATTCATGAGAGTGAAACTGCAAAAGCAATACCACAGCAATCCTCCAATAACTTTTCGTTGATTTACATTCACGGACAGTCATTACAAGAATTTAATGCTTCTGGCAACTCGAACGTATTTAATCACGCTGTATGTCTGAATTAGTTTGTGGAATTCTTAATGTTTAACGCAAAACGTATCAAATAATTTTTTATTTTTTACTGCATTAGTTCTGGGCACTCCAACCGGTGATTGGACTGCAGTTCGAGGGTTGTGCAGTTTTTAGCAGATTCGAATGCTCTTTAGCCATCGTTACTCCCCGGTCAATTTTGACCTGGAGTGGTGACCCCCGACAGGCTGCAGTTATGGACCAAATAGTTTTTTGTTAGGCAGACTGAACTGTTCAGCCATGCAAAGCAATCGGACTAGGTGTGGGGAACCGATAGGCAAGTGGAAAATATTTCTCATTTCTGGCGTATTGGTTACCCTTTGGCTTGGAAAATAAAGCGGGGTATGAAATGCACTCTACGGATGACTGAGATACAGGCCCGCAGCATGGGGTCAAACAGGCAATTGCTCAACCCAGAAAATTTTCAAAAGCATGTTTATTTGTTAGGTGCAACAGCAAGTCCTTTTGCCCCGAACCCCGAAAATATCAGGTGGTTGCAGCCCTGCTGAGCAACTAAATAACCCTGCAGCAAACCTTGCCCTGGCTCGCTTTGAGGTTTTGCGATTATCCTCTTGCGGAAAGGTTCTGCCGCACACATGAACATGTAAAATCGTTCAACACCAAGTGCAGACAATCTGATCTTAAATGCGACACACGGCGTGATCTACATCAATGCTTGACAACCTTACTGTATTTAAGGGCCACTTTTTATGAACTGCTGGCAGATTCGCTTTCCACGTTTCCGCTAGTAGGGCTTCTCAATCGCGCGCTTGTGCACAAGCGCGCGCGTTTTACCGAATTTTCTCGCAATGTCCTTCTGTTAGGGTAAAAAGACTTGTAAAATTAGTACCACCGACTCTTTACCTTTGTTTGGTCATCATGGACGACTCTTATTTACATGTTTTATTTTTTTGACCAACTGGGAACATTACTCGGAATTTTTCAAAGCCAAAGCTTAAGGTTTCGTGGTCACCGTTACCCTGAATTTTGATTGCAGAAACTTTATATTTGATGTGTCAGCAAACGACTCATACGACGCGAGAAATCCCATTGAAGAAAATCAGAATGTGCTGCAGGACAACGCTTGCCAGTTTGATAGAAGTACTCTATCACCGTTTTTCCTGACCTATTCGGCCGTTCCCCCTACTTTTGTAACAACTATACGCGCCAGGTCTTGTAACTGTAAAGTGACACCAAAGTATGAAGATATATGCAAATTATGCGATTGCTTGCGGCTGTATTCTGCACTATTAAAAACAGAAGCTTAACACAATACCGTTAGAGAGTCAGCGTGTCTACAGCGAAACCAGAGGCGGCCCGTGGTGGAAATGGCCAGGGGATAGTACAAACGTTTATCCCTGAGTTAAATACCACAGGTTATCTAATCATTAATGGCGTTTCTATCGACAGCAGTGTTTAGCTACCAATGGTAAAATCTCATTAAAGAAATGTAATCGTTTGAAAGGTTACTCGACAAGAAAAATCACTTTTCGAATCGTACCTTATCGGAGACAGTTAAAATGCTTGTTTTCTTAGTCGGTGAGCAAGTACAAGTTAGAGCAAAACTGCCGGGTCAAATTTCAGGGGGAGGGGCGATCAAGACGAGCCGCTTCTGCGCGGCACGAACGAAACATGTACAGTAAGCCTCGGTTAATCCGGATTCGATTTGACCGACGATTTTATCCAGTTTAGGCGAAGATCCGGATTAACCGAAGATGTTTTTTTTCTAGCCCGACGTCATTTCGGCACTGAGATATCGGTGAAAATCGTTTAAATTGAACACATTTACGACACAAGACAACAGCATATTTTCGCAGAAGCAAAACGAATTTATTGATGTAGTTACAAAGGTACGTCAGACTAGTAACCGCCATATCCAGGCAGTTATGAACAATCGTAAGTTCATAATTTTACATTACTAGGCTGCGAAAATCTGGGATTTTGGAGTGACGCAGAGATTTTTGTGAGTGGTTTAAGCAGTCACTCTATTTGGAAGCTAATGCCCTCCAAACATCTTACCGAGTACAATACACTCAAGGATAATGCTCTACATTTCACACGCACACTGAACACTAATCAATAGACTGAAACCCGGTGCGGCGGCGTGCCTTCAGCGTTATATATTCAGCGTGATATGTTACGCCCGTTTATGACGCAATAATCGACTCTACGATTAGACGAATGTTGCATGCAGTTGCGGTCGCTGTTATCATAATCCTAAACGTTCGTTGTTGATCGTGGGCACGCATGTGTTACGCCTGAAAGCTGCCGAATCTTACCAAGAGACCAGTCAGTGCACTTACTTAACTGGATTAAAAAATCCGGATAAACCGAAGATTTTTATTAACGAAAAACGTAAGAAATCATTCGTACCACCACTTTTATCCGGTTTCGGCGAAGATCCGGATTAACCGAGGTTTACTGTATTATTGTATGTATTTTTTTTGCATTTTACTGTGTGTTTTTTTAATGCTGTGCATGTTTTCCGCCATGGGATATATTTGCTGGTCTCATTTTCTTTAATTTCGGAAACTATACAGTAGAGACACACCAATGTGGATTTATGATTGCAAGAACAAGTTTCATGAGCAGATGCTGGTGATTGCAAAGCGCAAAATGCCTTCAGCTGTGACTGCCCTCCGAAAAATTGAAACCGCAAACCAGGATAAATTTTTCTTATCAGAGTTCGTATGAGTTCTCGAGGGGCTATGGTCGCAATTAATGGAAACGTCACTCCATAAAACACGAGTGCGCTGCATTTACCAGACTGTTTGTCCGAGGGCCACATATAAGCTATTGTACAACAGTTCGAGGGCAGGACCAGTGGTATACAGGAGCCGGAGTGGACTCCGGCCGGAGTCTTCATGACGTTGAAAATCTATTGACCTATACAATTTAGCACACGTAAAGAGTTTAGGTAATGTATAAACAACCGTATCCAGTTTTCCGTTTTGCAGCACAAAAAAGACCGTATCCCGCATCCGGTTTTCTGCCAGATATAAAACTGAGTTGGAGAAATCATCACTAATGTGTCAACGTGGTCGAATGGGATGTGACTATACTAGAGTTGTAGTGCTAGTGTTTGTCAGTTCAAGTCACTNCTTTTGTATTGGATTTTTCTTCTGATGTTCTTACACAAGATTGTATGTCAAAATATTTCGACCCCTTGTGATGTACATTTCGAAAAGCAGACAAGGGTTTACATTTAAGCTTTGGGTTAGGTTTAGGGTTAGTGTTTAAGGTTAGGGTTAGCATTTTGGGTAGAGTGTTAGTGTCTAAGGCAGTGGTTCCCAAACTTTTTCGAACCATTATCCAAATCAAGGTAGCGATTATGTCTTATTACCCTCAATAAAAACTTTTCGCATTTCCTGTCGAAACTGTCTTTTCCAGTGATCGCTCAAAATAAAGAAAAACATTGTGGTTTTGTCTTCGCGTTACCCCCAGAAGAACCGCATATTACTCCCGGGGGTAAAACCGCATATTACTCCCGGGGGTGTACGGTTGAGGTTAACGGTTAGGATTTAAGGTTGGGGCATTGGGTTACAAAAAATTAATAAACAATTTAATCCTTTACTCTGAGAAGCAACTGGCATGTAAAGAAAAGGTCACATACTTTACAGAGGTCTGCAATTTCGTTTGATACGGTTTTTCAGTCTTTTAAAAGCGAAAACCAGATACGTTTAGACACTGCCAATTTAAGTTTGTAGCATTCAATTTTGAATTTAAGCAGGAGTAGAGTGCAAAATTAAATGTTTCGGAGTATATTCAGCCAAAGCAAGAGTGGAGTCGGAGTCAAAAATTTCAGACTCCGTACACCCTTGGTCCGGCCATCCTACGCACTGTGATTGTTTAGGGATATAGTGCATTCTGCCAAAACAACAAATTTTCGGGAATATAATTTTTTATTATTGACAAAATGTCTTTGCGGCCGAATGAAATAGCTTTGCGGGCCGTAGCTTGGAGACCATGCTGAAGCAATCGGGATCGATACATGACAGACATAAATTAAGGTAATGGCGGCTGGCTACACCAGCACGATTGTCGTTGGACGTTGGACAGCTGTTGCGGGGATTTGGGGAAGCGGTGGTGAACATGTTAACGCCTGTTTTCTGGTGGACGTTCGTTGCCAACAACACTGGTTGCTGCAAGGCTGTGTTGCTTCTTGCTCAGGGTTGCCAAATGAAAATTTCAATAAAAAGCCAAACAATGCTAAAAAGAGGCCAAAAAAGTCCAAACCGACCGTTTAAAGGACAGAAAAAAGTCAAACTTTTTTTGTGGTATTGTCATTCCTTTGTCACAAAATAACATACACATCACAAGAATGTCAAAAAAATTCTTCGAAATTACGATTACATCTTGCTTGGCATTGTACTGGAGCACTGATCTTCCCATACTTCATGGTTTGTGAAATTACACATTTTGGGTAAAACGGTGCCACAGTGTGCATACTGATCCATCGGCAGCTTTCCGCACGAAAGTCTCTCCCATTCACTCCTGCCTGTACTTAAGATTAGAATCATAAGAGACCTTCCACTTCGACGTAATTATCGCATTTCTACAGCGGAGACGCAGACCTGCTGCCTGCGAGCGTTGAGACTGTTTAGTGCTTACAGCACACACTACACAATGCAGTGAGTGCAAACATTTGCAGTGATTACGCAAAAACTTAATATAGAATCTATCGTCCCTCGAATATTACTAATATGAGAATGCGGGCGTCTGATATAGCATTTATTACAAACATTTTGCAAATGTGTTGCCGAAAAAATGGAACAGCAATATTTTCCTTTATGAAAACCCATTTCCACGTAATAAAAGCCTGAAAGAGCCAAACGGCCAAACACAATTTTAAGGGCAGCCGACTTGAGATGAGGCAAAGATTCTGAAATTTCGCCTAAAAAAAGCCAGTCTGGCACCCCTGTTCTTGCTTGAAGTCCGTTCAGTCAAACGTCCGGAAGCACGAACAAGTTACTGACGCCAGGTCAGCAAAAACCAGGCTGATACCACCTGGGTTCGAAGGATAATGGAAATTAGTTGGGCAGACAGGATGGAGAGTTTAATTAACTAAATGTCACAAACAAGTGCAATGCAAATGCATGATGGGTAGTTGTGGCGTGCGTTCGGAGGCGCACAAAGAGCGTTAAAACGTTCGTAAGCCGGTCAGTGCCACAGAATATGAGTTAGGTTGGCTATTTACAATACTTAGCGTCATTAAATCATCAAAAATACGTCTTCAAAATGCTACCACACCTCAATATCAAATTTCTAAGTATGTAAAACTATTTATCTCTTCTACAGGGTGACATAAGCCTATTACTGTAATGGACCGCTAAACATCAATACAGGCTCTACAATTCGTTAAATGAAGAGTAGTTCTTATAAGTTGTAAATGGTTCTAGTCACTGGCAGAAGTCAAAATCAAGGTGCAACGAACTAACATTCGGGTCGGTTCTTGAAAATGTAACAACGTCTAGAATTCTTTCGCTTGTTTAGTCTGTTGCGATTGCTTGTTTGTAGTCGAACCAATTGTGGTTCACCAAAACACACCAGCTTATACGACCAAAACACAAGATTTATTTTTTGAAACAATGCATTCAAAGAGTTTTAACAATTTTGACCGCAGCTGAAAAGTTCGTATGTTGAATCGTCTCTGGACAGACGCAGCGCAATCTTTGTGGAATAACTGAAAGTTAGAAGGATCCAGCAGAATAAATAAAAGCTAGACGCGTCCAGCAGAATAAGTGAAAGCTAGAAGCGTCCAGACAGGCAACCCAAGCAGCACCAGACAATTAATTCAGCGTCTGTAAGCTGTTGGATGGAGCAGCAACCTTAATCGCATTTCGAAACGCACAGTGTGACATTCGCGTTTGTTTCTAATATGATCTCGCTTATCGCGTACGTAAAATGCCCGGATCCAAACGCCAATCTACAGCATATCGCGCAGAGCGCCATGTCCTACAGCACCAGCATAAGCAGTACCATCACTTTCAATAAGACAAACCTTCGAGGTGTTCGGTTCGACTGGTGGGTTCTCGCTCGAAACGTATCGGCGTTGAATGCCATCAAAACAAACCCACGAAGTGTGAATCTCGGCATCCCAAAGCTTTTTATAAAAGTAAATCGCCATGTCGATAACTTGACAAACCGCGCACGCTAAATTACACCAACCTGCGTCAAACAAGACAAGAATGCAACTTATCAAACCGACTTTCTTAACGAAAAGATAATCACCAATCCTTCTGTAACAGAAATTATTTCTGTAAAGGTACTAATAATGTTATTGAGATTGCTAGCACTACAGCACAGCAATACTGCTTTTTAGTTCTCATATCCATTACTAAAGACATTTTTAAACTATCTAGCGGCAGATTTACAAGACAGTGGTCCCGAAAGTGTTTTTTGGTTTCCACCAACGGTCGTTATCATACTTTAACTTTCAGTTGTTTCGCTTTGTTCCAGTTTAGTTACAAAACAAATATAGTATCAAATGACTACCAATCTGCCACAACAAACACCAGTACAAACTACAGCTGGTGTTGACCTTTTCGAGGAATCTGCCTGCCATCCACTGCTTTTATCAGTACAGGCTGGTTACACAAGACCGTGAACCACATCCGCAGAACACTTCAAAATTTCTTATTAACCTCACCATGTTCAGGTCTTTCATTAACGTTTTTCAATACCTGAGGGTTTTTCTTAACTTACATCTTTTTTTTACTATTGATATAATACAAAACAACCAGCACCACAGGGCGCCCCAGTGTCTACAAGTAAAACTTCCTGGCAGTTGGGCCGGTGTTACAGCTGAATTTTTATCCTTTTCTTGCACTATCCGATAAACGTTAGACTTAAGAGTATTTTCATCTTCGCTAATCATTTTTAATAAACAGTGCTAAACGACGCACGGTCAAACCACCACGGAGTAGCACTGTACATGTCTGACGATTTCTGAACTCTTCGTACAATGATTACAGACAACAGTTTCTTGAAAGTCAACGCGCGCACGGCCTTGGTTTGCGGCTTACTAAAGCGGCGCTCAGTTCAACTCACGATAACACAAACATGCGGTTTGTGGTGTAATCATGCTGCTGCGGCGCTACAGTCATCCCGGAAGCTGTTTGCTAGCCATTGTCGAAGCAGATCAACACACAGTTTGGGCGATCGCTATAGATGACAGCAAAACCGAGGTCACTGGGTTTCACACGAAAATTTCAAAGGAAAAACACCTACAGGGAACTTGCAACTACCGAGTGTAGTGATGAAGTTGTGGTCACAATATCTAATAACTTTCCTGGAGTTTGTATTTAGTGCTGTTGATTCGAATGCTTTAACTGCAACGAAAGCTTTGTCACATGCAGACACTGCGTGAGACAAACGTTCTGTAACGTGAACTTTGACGGCAACTCTATATGCCCACCCCTCAGATACGCAGAAGAAAATCCTTGTTGTTACTGCATCATTAGTAGTTATATCATTCAAAAACAAAAAATATGCATCACTATGCAAATAGTCTGTTTTAGTGGGGAAGGTAAGATGATCATATCATGAAACAGCATAATGACAACAACGGGTGTCATTTATAAGCTATAGGTTTGCGGGTAAGCTTTCGACAAATCGGCCCACAGGGCTCTGCTTTCTTTACTTTGCGATGTTTCATGCTTGCACGTATTTGTTTTCACGTAACTAGTCTAAACAAGGGTGACAAACAAGTGAATCTTTCGGAACTTCATAGAAAATTGATTTTACGTAAAACTACGCCTACTCAATCCTACAATCTGCAAGCACTGCTTTCGAGTGAAACGTTGAAAACATAGAGGAAGAGATAAGTAAGCAAACCAACGAAGACCAAATTGAAAATAAACTGTGTAAATCAGAACACAAACTGCAACAAGTAAAAAACTCGAAAATAGGTCTTCTCAAACAGTTGTTTTCACTGGCATCTAAAACCATCTGTCACCAAATGTTGATCGAACAGGCAAACACGTCACCGTTATGACTCAACAGAGCATGCACTTTCCACGATGGGTGTAAGCAAGGAATCGATCAGCAAATTTTTAATAGGAATTCGATTTCACGTAAAATTACGCATCCTCAGTTCAGAAAATTGCAAGCAAAGCTTACAGGTGAAAAGTTGAACGGCTGAAGTAACAGCAGAGAAAAAACAAACTCAAGACTACAATCAAAATTTTGTAATACAAGCTCATAAATCATAACATCTTAACAAACTGACTGAC
>JGI24159J19872_10005350_pt1 | contig 16591 bp, 8 predicted proteins | sample Ectturendosymbi4_FD_19872 | JGI IMG/M metagenome (IMG submission 19872) | reverse complement strand
TATTTTCAGCGAAAGTTGCATTTATGCGCTGTAAGTTGTATTTATGCACACATTTGACTGTGAAAGACTTGAAACAACCTATTTTGCATGCAAAAATTGAAAAAGTTGCAAAAAGTAACATGCAAAAATCGAAAAAGTTGCAAAAAGTTGCATGCAATCGAAAAAGTTGCGAAAAGTAACATGCAAAAATAAAAAAAGTTGCGAAAAAGTTGCATGCAAAAATCGAAAAAGTTGCAATATAAAATTCCTGGAAACAGCTCACAACATTTAATTATATACATCTTGAGTATTTAGGAAGCTGTTGGAAGCTGTAAAAAAAAGTTGCAAAAACTTGCCCTACTTATCAGGGTAACAGAGGCAAAAATTTTATAAAAAGAAACCAAGTAACTAATCTCAAAGAAGGTGAAAAACCAGTGAATCCATCTGCAAACTTTTGGTTTCACATAACACTACGCATCTTCAGTCCTACAATCTTTTTCAGACAGAATAAAAATATACTAGTGAAAAAAATGCCAAATGTTTTTCAAAATGCTATGGCTTTGAGTAACTTTTTGAAAGTATAAAGTAAATCTGCAGTTAAATTGGAGTACTGTATTATGGTTAACTGAAAAATTTTCACCAGGATATAATGCATTCAATAATGCACATTGGTCATATGCGAGAAGTAGCTTGAACCCGAAAGCCTAGCTCACATGGAGTGTGATTTTTGGCCTGCTGCAGCAAATTTTTGATGTCACATCCTGCAAGCGTGCGACTTGCAGCTGAGTAGAAATTGATTCTACTTTTTTACATCTGCCGCTTCATATTGGTCGATGTGTTAGTCTTGGAAGTGAGTGCACTACTGTATAATGGCTAACTAGATAACTTGACTTTTCAGTTTGTTTGTCACCAAATGCTATAAATAACTCTAGTGGTCTTTTCTGTATTGAAAAACAACTAGTCTAGACCCACTGTAGGTGTGGTTGGTACAATGTGATGATTATCTTCTGCCTGTGTTTTCAGCTCTTTTAGCTGTCGGGTTTTTATGAACAACTAATTAGCCTCAAACAACCTGGGCCACTGATTTATGATTGCAGGCTACCAAATTACAAATATGAAAAAGTGAAAAAAAATGTGTGGAGGTAAATCTCCAAGTAGGCTAGTTGGTGGTGAGTTGTAATAAAATTGAATTACCTCTGGTTCCTGTGTTCAGTAATGTTCCATCATTTTCATCCAGAATGTTCTCAGCAGAAAAGTAGGCCTATGTGTTAACAAATTGCACATACCACTAGATTGATCATCACTAGCCTGCTTTATGCCAACAGGGTCAGATATGATATTGTAAAAACATTCAGAGGAGCACCAGCAAGGCATGATATTTTTCTACCGTAGCTAAGACCTGTACTCTTCTTGGACCGCTGCCTTACCGTGGCGTAGGAGTTTGTGTGTCTCTGTTACTTTGAGAGCTATGCTGGCCAGAGCAACAGCTCCAGGTAGGGTCACCCATGCCAGATTGGTCGATGGGTAGAGGCCTGACTAAATGCAGTCATGTCTGTTTGGCACTAGGAATCAGGCAACTGTATTGTGGCAATTTTCACTTTCGACTCTCTTACAGAATATAGTCTCTGGCACACACAATTGTGAGTGGCGGTATGAGACATCTTAAGTATGCTACTGCAGGCAACCGAATGGCACTCCAGCTGTCATGCTCATGCGTTCCGCTGGATTAAGTGCTGTGTAGGTCCAGAGGGGAACATTTGTCCTGAGCAAGCATTCGTTCCCGAATTTCGCCCGGGCGCTCAGCGCTTTTGCAATCTTATGATGTACAATAACAATAGAAAACAGACACTAGCAGATCGGGGTCTTTCTTCTAAAAAAGCTGTTGCTGCTCGGCTGGATGCGTGTACTGGAAGACGGGCATGCTCTGGTCATCATCCTGTGACCATCTCCCCTTCTGTATTAACTGTTGCCTGTTGGAATATTAGACACCTACAAATCCAAACAGACGAAGATGGAACTATGTCCAGGAAAACTAGCATTATTGACCATGAGCTAAATTGATTAAACATAGACATCGCAACCCTTAGTGAAATCTGGCTCACTGGTAGTGGATCCATTCGTGAAGAGCACAACACCTTCTTCTCGAGCGGACATCCTGAGGGCAAAAGGATGAGGCATGGTGTCGGCATTGCCGTCCGTAACTGCATGATGACATGCATTGAGCACCCAAGAAACCTCTCCCCATGCCTTATGTCCATGCGAGTTCGCATCTCCCAAAGATGTTTAACTGTGCTGTTAGCTTATGGCATGTAGCGAGGAAAAGGATGATATTCTATCGGCTTCTCAGTGAGTCACTCTCTACCATTCCCAAAGGCGATGATTTGGTTCTTGCCAGAGACTTTAACAATTGGGTTGGAGCAGAGTACGATCAGCGGAATGGCATGCTCAGACCTCATAGCTTGGGTAAAATGAACGAAAATGGTCAATGACTTCTTGACCTCTGCACCAACTACAACCTTGCACTTACTAACACCTTCTTTGCTGGCTCCCTCAACTCCAAAGTAACCTGGATGCATCCACGGTCTCACTGCTGGCACCAATTGGACTATATCGTTATTCAGCATAGACAATTGAATAGTGTAAAGCATACTTAGAACATGCACTCAGCAGACTGTGGCACGGATCATGCTTTAGTCTGCAACAAGTTGCTTATTTCCCCTCGCAAATTTTTTTGCAGCAGTGCAAAATGCAGTCCGTCTATCAACAGCGCAGCAATGAAAAACGACTCAAGCACCTCGCTATTGAAATCTCTTCTCTCAGTTAAAGCAATGCCAGATTACCCCGGAACCAATGTTGAGGACGCCTGGTCAAAGTTTAGGTCTCTTGCCATGGACAGCACAGTGTCAGCTTTCGGGCTTCGACAGAGGAAGCAGCCTGATTAGTTTTGTGAAAGCACCAATGTGTTAATTCCTGCTGTGAAAGCAAGACATGAGGCCAGACTGCAGCTGAAGACTTGAAACACAAGAGCTGCTAAAGCCAGACTACTCACAGCCAAAGCTAATGTTCAGTGACTAGTTCGCACTGCCTTGCTTGACTTCTGGACAAAGATCAGCACAGAGGTGCAGAGATGCCCTGAGATTGGTGACCTTCGAGGAGTATACAATGGCATTAACTCCGCCATAGAACCACATCCAGTAGGACCACATATCTTCTGTCAGCGCAAAGTTCATTGATTCAAGACCCGTCTCCCCAGCTTGACCACTGGGTTGAACACTACAATTTGATCTATTCACAGGAGCATTTCACGACAGATGCGCTTTCCCACTTGCCACAACTTCTGATTATGCATGACCTCGATGCAGAAATTTCCTTTTCATCAGTTAAACAAGTTGTTCGATCATTAAAGAACTTCACATCTCCTAGTGCTGATGGAATCACGGCAGAAATTCTACGTTGTGGGGGTGAGATCCTCGCAGCTCATTTATACAATTTGTTGTTGCTTTGCTGGTGCTCACAATGCATACCCCTAGACCTGAAAAATGCTGTCACTGTTTCTTTATATAAAAAATAAAGCCAGCCGACAAGATTGCAATAATTACAGAGGGATTGCCCTCCTCTCAGTGGTGGGCAAAGTCTTACCACACGTCATTCTCCCAAGGCTTCAGGTTTGTGCTAATCTTATCCTTACCGAGAACCAGTGTGGGTTTTGAACGCATCGTTTAACCATGGAAATAATTTTNACACTTTGACAGCTTGAAGAAAAATGTTTGGAACAGCGCAAACCACTAATTGTTGTATTTATTGACCTGACAAAGGCATTCGATATGGTGTGTTGAGGATGACTGTTTGCGATCCTGCAACGACTTGGCTGCCCAGACACATTGTTGTCTATTATCAGCGGTTTCCACAACCATATGCAAGCCTCTGTTCGTTACAATGGCTCTACCTCAAAAGCATTCCCCGTTACACATGGCGTTAAACAGGAGTGGGTTCTCGCACCAACCCTGTTTGCAATATATTTCTCAGCACTTCTGCTTCGTGCAGAAGCGCTTCTGCTCTGTCCTTTCCATCCACTTCTGGTGTTTTTTTCCACTCATGTAACTCTGAGAAGTTGTTCAATCTATTTCGTTTACGGGTCCGCTCTAAGACTCGCCAGGTGTTTATATGTGAAATGCTCTATGGTGACGATGCGGCCTTTGTTGCCCACAGTATTGTAGATGCACAAGCACTCTGTAATTCTTTTGCAGCAGCGTGCATTGACTTTGGAATGAAGGTAAGTTTGAGCAAATCAGTTACCCTTGTTCAGGGCATCTCTGACCCCGTAACCATCGCCATCAATGATGTTTCCTTAAAATTTGTTGAAAAGTTCTGCTACTTTGGATCAAGCACCACTGCATCTGGATCCCTCATTTCTGAGCTAGATGCAAGCATTGGCAAAGCTGCCTCTACATTTGGAAAACTTCGCTCTCAAGTCTGGGCAAACCAACACCTCTCGATTCACATCAAGATATGTGTCTATGTAGCTTGGCCATTTGTTGCAGTCCTTTCAAAAGAGGTTCAATTAGTATTCATGTACTTTTGTTTGTATCATGATTGTCAATTCATAGCAATAATGACATTTGAGCTGTGATCTAACCTAAAAATTACGACAGTTTATTGTTGGTCGTGGGCAGATACCTTTGTTTTACTGTTTCTACTGCTACATTGACTTTGCCCTAATGTTCTAACTACCACCTAGGCTAATCCATCATCTGGCACATGACTATCCATTTTCTCAGATTTCAACCAAACTTAAATTTAGTGCTCAATCACTTGAAAACCAGTTCATCCCAATTATGAAACTTCCTATCTTGAATGTTTCTAGGGATGACCTACTGCGCTACAAACTTTTTGATCACTAGNCAATGTTTATATAACACTTCACTGAGTTTGACTTTGTAACTTTGATTCTTAGTATGTGCTTTGCNAAATTTGCCATTAGCTTCAGCAGTAGCATTTAATGGAAATCAAATTAGGAAATATTCAGTGCATTCAAATGGCCCCTATACCTTTGCATTTGCTGCAAACAGCTGAAATGCTGAATTCATTTATTTTTTACAGTGGTGTAACTGTGTTTGTCATCATGTTCAACAAAAAAATCTAAAAAATTGCAGATGACACCTGCAGAAGAAGATGGAGAAGCCCATTTCATTGCTTAGAGGGGATTTTGCACACTCGCTGCGTACAGTTTTGTCATCACGACAAGTGGTTCATGCCATTGCAGCCACCGTATGTGTATGGTCGAGATGCAGTTGTCATAATTGTCATGCTGCTTTGCTGCATCACGTGTGAGCCAGTCTTACAGTTATAATGCACCCTTTGACTGTGAAATCTGGTTAAACATCGCTAACAATCTCAAGATAGCTTTAATTTACTGCACAAACTAGTCGCAACAAAGCGCTTCAACTCAAACATTGTAAAAATCTTTCACCATAACTAATGACATTCCAGATATATATGAAGCATCCATTGACCATTTGGTAGTTTGGGCACGTCTATTGAAAACGTCTGGTCAGGTCAGCATTAACCTGCATCTTCTGATAGAACAGGTCATTCAACAGTGTTGAATAAATGGGTAATTTATACATGTGAAGAACTGTTGCTGCCATTTGCATGATGTATCCACAGTTTTGAGATCTAAAATGCATGGTGTGATAAAAACCTTTGCATTTATATAAACCATTGATTGTCTTATAAAAATATACTTCATTCCATAAAAAGCATACGTTAGTGAATAAAAGTGATATGGTATTGATACGTAAGTCAGATGGTTGCTCTACGCAAAGGATATTTTGTGTCTAAAATATGATTAACACAAGCTTTTTTTGAAGCAGGAAATGATGAGTTAATGTGTGCCATATACTACAATGTGTTGATTACTTTTGCTAAAAGAGCTTGCTTGTACCTGGTTACTTATACAAGAAAACTGATGTCGTGTCTTGCTTTCCGTGGATTGACAGGCAGGGATGAAGATAGTTTGAGACCTGCAAAGAAGATTTATCATGAACGTCAGCATTTTGAGCTGTGTGCCCTGCATGCTTTGAATAATGTTTTTCAAGATCCAAATGCATTCACGAAAGAGCAACTGGATGAAATTTGTTCAAGGTGTTTGTGTGTTATATATAATATTTGTCTTGTGTTTTGCATAGTTAGGGAAAGGATTTACTCTGAATGTGCATATGTAAGTGTTGTGACAGCATTAATAATGAATCATCTTTTAAATTGGCAGTTCTTATTTTAATTGTGTTACTTTGCAGCAGATCACAAAATCTTATAAAGCTGAACTTATGTTGCAAGTATCAGTGTAATTTACATGACAATTTTCCATGGCTAACTTGGTGTTGTTTAGATATATATATCAAGTGAAAAATTGATGACAAACTAGGCAAAAGCTTGTGGGAACAGTTCTAAAGAATAATAGCAGCGCACAAATCTAATGGTTGAAAGCAATTGTGTTGGTTTTGACTTCAGTTGTTACTTTCATTTGTAATTTAGCACTCAGCATCTAGCATTTATAATGCAGTATTTACACTCCTTGTGTCAACTATCATATCCGATCAATAGATATTTTTTCAACCACAAAGAAGCAGGTTATTTTTCATTCTGATTTTAAAGTTAGTGACGAAGTCCATAAAGCTGGTATATGATATTTTTATCAACTGTATGGTATACAGCATACGTTGACTGGTAACATGAGCTGTAAATGTAAACATGCATTGTTCACTCTGGTCATTGCTGTCTGAACTTTCTTGCAGTTGTTACTGCTGTGTTTTTGTGAAGCTTCAAGGCTGATGTTGACTAGTCAGGTGTTGATCATTATTAACAAGTAATAAACTGCTAAGTGTGGTATGGTTAACTGTGTAATATCACTCTATTAGAGCTACGCATTTTTCATAAAAGTATTGATATGCACTGTGCTATGCATGACATTTGAATCAACCTTACCAGAGATTTCACTGCATATTTTCAGGTTAGCACCAGACACCATGGTCAATCCTCACAAAAGTGTGCTTGGTACTGGCAACTATGACGTAAATGTTATAATGGCTAGTCTGCAACACAAAGGATATGCTGCCGTTTGGTGGGACAAAAGGAGGTAAGCTTTTTTGCAACTAATTTTGACCAGTGGATGTGCAAAATCATTTTTAAAAAGGACACAACAGCAACATTTTTGCAGTTTCTTTCATGGTTGTTCAATTGCTTTACCTATGATTCCTAAATAAGGTCTCATTTAGCTATTACACTTTTTAGGTTTCAAGACATTTTACTATCTCAGTTTCTCAGCTAGGACTAGGTATTTTTGGTTAAATGCATAGCAAGTATTATATTCAGGCAAAAGACTTGGGTAGATAGGTTAAGCCTAACTTACCCCAAAGCCGATGGAATTCTGCGTAAGGAAGTACACATCAGCCTGTAACATACCTGCAGCACTTCATGAATTGCATGCTCCCCAGAGGAGTTCTTTGGGAAACAAAAATTATTTTCAGCAGCATGAGGCACCTGGAGAAGTTTTGTTACCTCTTTCCACTTCTCCCTCATATTTCAGTCGTTTGTTATTTATGCTTTTAATCACTTGCTTCTTCTGTGTCTTGATTCAATTGCATTTAGCATTTTTGCTTGTTTTGTTGTTGTTGCCACTGCTGCATGTCTTGTCAAAAGTGTTGTGTGTTCCCTTAACATTTTCATTAACATGTCTGCTGCCGGTGTACAAATATATCCTACTTTGAAACCACGCATTGAGCCACTATTTTTGCGCCACTTTGCAACTCCATAACTTGCCAGTCGATTGTGCTAGAGAGCTGTTCAACCCCTTAACACTTTCGCATCCGGGTTAATTCAAGTAGTTTGCGCAAAAACAGCTGGATCGCACATGGCCTTGTGCGAGAATTTCTCCAATCCGGTAAGCGCTACAGACCCATTAAAAAGCTCAAAAGACTTGGCAAGTCTTGTAGTTCGCACTCAAAAAAAAATTTTTTGGTTGGGGGTAGTATGGATTTTTTGTGAGTGACATCATAAGTGGAGGACTTTTAGGCCACCTTGGCCCACTTCACCTGGCCCTAGGCCCAAACCTTTAGATGGTAGTATTTCGCTAAAGGATATATTGGAAACTAGGCTACAATCCGAGTCTTTTGATACTTTGCATGACCTGCTGGAGTTTCAGGTTCAAAAGTTATAATCTAAAGTAATAAAAATATTTGACTAATTAGTTAAAGATAGTTAATTAATTTGTTTATTTTAGATCATAACTTTTGAAACAGAAACGCTAGAAAGTCGATCAAAGGTTCAAAAGACTTGGACTCGAGCCTAATTTCCAATGAAAACTTAAGCGAAATACTTTGGCCTAGCAGTTGGGCCCTAGGCCAGGCAACATGAGCCAAAATGACCCCAAAACTACTTCACTTATGACGTCAGTCAAAAAAAGTCCGCCCCTCCAACCAAAAAATGTTTTTTCGAGTGCAATCTACTAGAGTGGCTGATCCGTTTAAGCCCTTGAACAGCTCTCTAGCGCAATCGGCGGAGGAGCTAAGGCGTTGGTAAGGCAACCGAAAACGCCTATTTTTTAGGCCGAAATCGAAGTACGAATATATCATAGGCCAGCTCTTAAAGTGTTAAATGACATACAATTTTTTTGAGTTTAGCTATTTTTTGGTTACTATTCAGGACTTGAAGGGTCTGAATGGGTGTTTAGCGTTCCTGGTTCCAAGATAAGGGCCAAAAAAACTTAAAATTAATTTGGGAAATCCCCCAAAAGTATTGAGAAAAGCCCCATACCAATTAGCTGTTTTTTGGCCTAACTTTTGAACCAGAAATGCTAGAAACTCAATCAAGGGCTCTAAAAATGTGTATTCTGTCCTAGAATACAAAAAAACTGCAAGCCAAAAAATTGGCACGTGGGTTTGGATAATGATGTTATATAATTAATTAAAAAACATGCCCCTGTCATGATCCCATTGGCCCAAACCCCCCAACCAAATTTAAAATTTTTTTTTAATTCTAAATTACACAACGCCACTAGTCATTATGGGGTTTGAACAGCTCTCTAGCTCAATCTGCTGACAAGTGATGGCTGGCCAAAGTTTGCCCTGAAAGGGCAAATACGCCTTTTCTGAAAAGTTTTGAATTAGGCCAAAAACTAGGTTTTTGACCCATAGTTTTGGCTACAGATATGCTAGCAAGTCAATCCAGGGCTCTATAGACGCGGATTTTGACCTAGTTTTCAACAAAACTTTGAGCCAAAAGAGTGGGTCAATGCGTTGGGCCCAAGGCCAGCCAAAGGTGGCCAAAATTTCAAAAACATGCCTTCTTTGTGACGTCACCTCCAGAAATCCCCCCACCGAAAATGAAAAACTTTTTTTTTCGATTTTGACTACAAGACTTGCTGAATCCGTGGATGGTTTGGATAGCTCTCTAGCTCAATCGCCTGGCAAGTTGTAGGATTGCAAAGCTCTGCAAGATTTGGGGCTTTCGCAGGACTGAAATGGTTAAAGAGTTTTTTTTTAAGTTAGGTTGTGATAACAACAGATTATAACCTATTTAATTAGTTAATTTTAATAATTGTTTTGGTATAACAGTTAATGCATAGGTTTTGCCAGCGTCACAATATCAGTCCATTTCAATTAGTGCTTAACACTTGTGAGTTGCATTAAATTAGAGCTCACTTGGACAAAAAGTAAAATAAGCATCCAGTTTACATGTGACCATTAATAGCACAAAAACATGATCATGCTGTTGAAAATATAAACTTATTAATGTTTTGTGAAATGAAAAAGTGATCATTATGAAACCTATCTGTTATATACATGTAAGTAGTGCTGGTGTGAGTAAGGTGGAGTATCCAATTTGTCATTAGGATGTGAAGATAAGTAAATATGTATGCTTTTTGCTTGAACGTACCTATAGTCATTTACTTTTTTGTTCTGTTGTACAAAGCTTCTAATAGGTGTGTGAAAATCAATGTGGTATGTTAATAGAAGAGTCAAATTATTATTCTATGGTTATTTTGCTGTTTTAGCAAGCGAATAACCAACTTGTTTTTGGTTTACATTTTCATCAGAAGCCTGGAGCGAATATGCCTGAAAAATGTCAAAGGTTTCATACTGAACATTCCATCCTCCATTGGTTGGGGCTTATTGACAATACCTCTGAAACGACGACATTGGATTGCAGTTCGAGCAATTGACAACATTTTTTACAATCTTGATTCCAAATTGAAACAACCTGAGGTCATTGGTGAAGCTGTCCAGCTCAAGTGGGTGTTACATTTATCCTGTATATTGTTGCTGCTTGCTTACCTATATGCAAAGTATTGTTGATTACATTGCATCTTTATGTATTGTACAGTGTGCTTTGCTGTAATGTGTTACTAAAAGCAAGGTTGAAAAACCTACAGGAGAAATTAACTTTGGAAGGTTATGTTTGAACTGTGTTTTGGTAAAGCGACTATCTTTTCTTCTTCAGTCAACAACTTTTATATATTGGTGCATACGTGTAGCAGCTTAAGCCAGTTCTACAACTGCAACCAAAATAATTCTTAATGTTTCTTCATGTATTCTTCTATCAGAAAATTTTTAGCAAAGAAGTTGTCATCAAAGAACTGTGAACTATTATTGGTGGTTTCTTTTGAAGTTGAAGCTGGCCAACAGTGGAAGACAGGCTCTTCACCTACAAACTCTGTTTGCCAGTTAGAAACGTAACTGAGTTCCATTGGATTATGCAAGTGTTTTCTCTTTTTTGCAACAACTTTTAAGCAGTTTATTTTGTTCGTGCCTCGAAGCGACAGGCCAGCAACATGATTTTGCAATATTGTTTACATCTTTGAATGCATTAAAGATTACAATAACGGATCCCAAATGGCTTTGTCTGATGAAGATCACGGTTCAACCTTGCTTGCATAGCACTGTGCCCTCAGAAAGTATGCGCCTGCGCATAGTACTATTGCCCCTGCGTTCGGTCTTCGCAAGTGTCTGTGGATTCCGTTTCTTGCAACCCTTTATTAGTGGCTACTTGAAAAAAAGAGCGTTGAAGTTACATTTTGGTTTTTAGCTCTGATTCTCAATGTTCGCATTGTGCACCTTGTTTCTTAAATTTTTTTAAAATTATCAGAGCTCCTGACATATTTAGCCGGCTGCTCACAAGTGACCACCAGTGTCACAGATTCAACTCTGGCAATTTGAAACATTTGAAAATGAAAATACCCAGATCGTAAAAGTGCAGCAAGCGTGACTAAATATCGTCCCTCGTTTTGGTTAAAGTACATGTGTAATTTTCCTTCGACGTGTTTACACGAAAAGCTATTAAGTCGGTATGCAGTCCAAGAATCGATAATGCTGCCGATACATTGACCGACTTCAAACCATTCACCACGTCCACTGTCATGTCGCACCCGCCTTATTAACGGGACATGCCGTCTGAGAAATACGTCATTGCATATGCATCCTTTCATGTTAAGTCGTGGACTATCAATGCTTGTTCTTTTTTCGCGTCGGACGTGCTTATCCAGAATTGTGATAAAATGGGCGCAATTTTGTGTCTGAAAATTTGTGACTAATTTAACTGCTGCTTTTAAAGCTCTGCGCGATGGCGCCTAATAACAGGGTTAACATTTGTCGCTCTGACAGAAATCGCTTCGTCGTGTAGTTTCTTGCCTTGTGGCGAAACGTTCTTGAGATTATTTTCTGCAGAATGTTGACACTTTACGGAAATCAAACGAGCAATTAAGCAGGGTGCTGTGGCGAAACGCGCACATGGCGAACTGTCCCCGATATGGCACATTTGGACAGTTGCCGCCATGTCTTTCGCATCCCTGCTCGCCGCATAATCTGCGTGCAGTCAAAATTGGCTGTATTGGATTTTCTTGGCGTTGTAATGAGTGGACTTAGCGCAGCTGGCGCATACTTTTTTCCACCAGCCAAAGAGCGGCCCTTGGCTGCGCGAGTAGCAATAGAAAACGCCAGACTGGCAACGGGAAAAGACACCGCCGCCATAGTTGTTAAGCGCAGCAAGGATGGTTTTGTCGTGTTGCAAATAGTGTTCGTGTGGCATGCAAACCTCATTTCATTTGGACTTTCAAGCGAAATGCGCCTGTGTTGTTGGAGCTTTTGTTGAAATGCCTCGGTAGGATCTAGTTAGTTTATCGATGTGTGCAGTAAATCTCTTGAAAAGACATGGTATTTGACATAGGATGTCCTTATATCTTAACTGTTTTCTTCATTCCTGGATACGTATATTTGCTTCGTGAGTCACACTATGACGAACGGGCTTTATATTGTAAGGTGGCATGTACATTTGTGTAAGATATAGACGACAGATATTCTGTATGAGAACGTGCCAGAAAACGTACAACGCAGGCCCGTAACCATGGGGCGCGAAGCCCCCCTTGGAATATTTTCGCCCCCCCCCCTGAAAAAATGTGTTGGGCATAGTTTCAAACTATTGGACACGATTTTAAAAATTTGGGCCCCTCTCAGAAAGCTCTGCGCCCCACCTGGTGTCCCAAGCTGGTTACGGGCCTGGTAGAACGTGAAAATATGCTTGCTGCAGAAGAGCCTACTCGTTGGCTTGCGTTGCGCAGCAAGTGCGTGGTGTTGTTATAACATGCTGGCGTCGCTGTTATAATAGTTCTTAAATCGCGGCCGCAACAGCAGACGCCGAGCCACTTATTTACATAAACTTTGAAAGCACGCTGGCGCAAATCGTCACACACATTTCGTGACAGCTATATCCGTGTGCGTGCATGGCAGTCCTAGTTCACTGGATAAATATTTAAGTGACTGAATTTGTTGTAAACAGCGCTTGTTCAACCTTGCTTTGTTCCGAAACAATGAGGCTCGGTGCGGTTTGTTACACATGTTCACCGCCGGTAGTCAAAGGTGAAACAGCGCTTCTGTTTTTCTGTAACCAGCCAGCTGACCTGGATGCGCGCATTGTTTTTTCCCATCTGATGGGTGCTATTAAATAATAATTTCGCCCTGGTCTGGCAGCAGTCAAGGATATCGACCAAGTGCTCCCGTGAACCCCTTATCAGTTTCGTCCCAACACTGGCACCAAAGTCAAAATTCAACTGGAAATTGACAACTATTGAAAGAAAATCAGTGTGTGAAACTGATTCTGTGCCAGCGTAGTAACATTTTGGTCTTCCCAACGGTATCGTGGTAGTTCAGCTGTTTTCAAGGCAACTTTGCAATGAAACTGTTGCGATTCCTTTTTTCCTTCTCTACTGCAAGAATGATTTCCTGCGGAGCTGCATATAATTTTGAAATAATTGCGGGTATTTTGTTGCCGTGGTGGTAGTATGTCACTGGATTTCCCGACTTAAATTCCACTTTTTTGCAGTCCTCAGTTAAAATGCTTTTTAAATCATGACCATGCTTCTAGGAGCAGCATTTCAACGCGTGCAGTTGCAACGACGGCTTTTAATATTGTATCGGGGCGTTGTTCGCGACCTTTGCAGCGTTGTTGTGATTTGACATCGGACATGTGTTATCTCAGCATGCGATTCATTAAAAAAGGCGAACCCACTGCAATCGTGACACAAAACTTCAGCCAAGCACGAGCGCGAGACACGGAAACATAATTTCCAGCGCCGTGCCGAGATAAGGAGCCTACCGCAGGTTGACAACAGAAGTTCGCGAATCGCGTCCTGTCCTACAACGCCTTTGGCGACTTCGATTACACCACTTTATCAGCTATTGTTGCGTCACACGTTTTGTGACGCATAGACGCCTTGTGATCGCGCACACGCAAGGAAGTTGTAATCGTTCGCTCTGTACTGTATCGCACTGTAAAATCTCGTGAACTAAGCGTGCGTCACGGCTAGCAGCAACGTACAAATGCTTTTAAAATGTGTTGCGTTCACAGCACGATGGCGAAAAAGCTTTGCTCGTGCTTGCGAACAACGTTGTCATGCGCGCGTGGTTTTCAGTATCCGACGCAACCGCGTTGGAATGTCGGCTTGAGCTGAGCTTACAATTACAGTGTGTGGGCAGGTGTTGCCATTGCACGCACGCGGTTTCGCCTCACTGTGCTGTCGGTGAAAGGTAAGCTGCGTGCATGTTTCCTGTTGTTGGGTTTTAAAGTCGATCAGAACGGTCAGTGTGTTTCTAAACACTCTTTAACATCAACTGACAAGCGGTCAAAACAACCTCAATCGACTTGAAAATTCAGCTGCTTTGGCACCTCTGACCGCACCTTGTAATTAGTACCCTAAAAACCCTTTCGCGCACACGTGAGCCAAGATTTTGATCGGCGCCAAAAACGTATATGTGAAGACAACCTGCGTGACGCTCGTTTCGTTTTGCATTCCTGGCGCGAATTTCGGTTCTGATCAACATGTTGTGGCTTTGTCGCTCTCATGACGATGCTTGCGTCGCCTGACCTTGCGGTTGATCCGCCCAAGTCTCGACTGACCGTCACCAACAGTATTGCTCCTGTACCCTCTGCCCTGTTCTGTGCCTGCGTAAATCGTGACGTTGCTCACCAACGCTCTGAATGTTTTCTGTTGTTTAGCCGTCCCTGTGCTCGTTAAGTTCCCTGCGTCTTGTTGAGTTTGTCTTCATTCGAGTTGTATATAGTTTCGTTCTGTGCTGTTGATGACGAACTGTTTTTTGTGCAACTTCTCTTGAAATTTCGCCTTCATTTGTTTCTTTTTTATGCGGTAAACACGTTGTATGCTCACGAAAGACTGCTGTTTTGTGAAATGTGTTTTGGCAACAAAATGTCCGCCATCAACAGCGGATAGAAAATGAGATTCCGCTTTTCTTGTTCAAGTTGTTGAAAACTGATGATACATGAGTAAAATTCATTGCTAATAATGTTACGAATTTCGTGCGATTATGTGTTGAGTCGTCGTAGAACGAAAAGAATTTTTATCCCGGCCGCCCCTTGGGTCAAGGACAGGTTGCAATGTCTTCACGCCCACGTAGAACGAAACGCAACTCACGCACACATGATGTAAGAAGGAACACACGCATAGATGGCGCTAACACCGAAACTTTTGCTGCTGCTGTAATAAGATCCAAGTAGGTTGTAATTTGGGCGCATTTTTTCGAGGTGAACGTAGTTATTGTGGAAAGGGCACATGTTTGAAGAAAGGAGCACAAGTCTGTCGCTGCGGAAAAGGTTTATATGCGCGACACGTTTATAATATTATGATTGATGGTGTTGCGGTAGTGAGAAAATGTGGTGCGTGCAAATATAAGCCAGTGAATTGGTTTTTATATATAACCACTTTTTCTATAAAAAAAAGCGATTGATAGTTTTACATGTGATCAGAGGCGTAACGAGGGGGGCAAGGTGAGCGCAATTCCCCGGGCGCCGAATCACTGCGGGGGGGCCGAAAAGTCCCAACAATGTCACAAGTACTTTCTTCAACAGCAGATTTGCTTCGGAAAGACCTCAGGTTTGAACATGGGGGCGCCAGACCTGCTTCTTGCCCCGGGCGCCATCTAAATTCGTTGCGCCCCTGCATGTGATTACTTAACGAAAGTTGTGGATTAGAGCAGCGGTGTAATGTCAGTCACAAAATTAAACTGAGCGCGAGACGTTCAATCGTTCCGCGGGAATTGGATCTTCAGTCGATGTGATGACTATCGCGTGGTAGCGGAAATACGTATGATGCTCAGTAGTAGCACGATCATGGATGCTCTGAATGCGTTTGGTAGTCAAAGATCTCCCCTAGCGTGCGTTATTCGAGAATCTAGTGGAAAAAATACGATCAACTTGTGGTGAACGCGATAATGATGACAGCCAGTGTTCCTTCCAAGGTGCGCAAATGCGCTGTACCACCAGGCCGTATTGTCGCTGATGAGTATTGAGAGCGAGTTATTATTACGGAAGCAAAACTGACTAGCTGATACAGGAATTTGCTTGCAAAAAAGCACGTAAAATAGTACTATTTTAATTTGAGTGTCTAACATGGTGCGAAAACTGAGAACGTTTTCGTATTCCTGAGTTTATGATAGGACGAACGTTTTCGTTTCCGCATTGCATATCTACCTTTTTCATTTGATGTTGCATAGCACGTTATTTCGCGTGATGAACACGAGTATTATGGGGACACCATGCGACATTGGTTTTAATTGAAAAGATGGAGCCCTGGAAAAATTGTGCCTCGGGGCCCCTAAAAGCCTTATCTGGCACTGTCTAAACATGGTGGTCGCGTTACCTATGTGCCCAGAAAATGTGTCGTTTTCGGCTCGGTTTACCCCAGAAGGGGGATCGCAGCATGGTGTCCGTTCAATACAGAGTTGTTCGTAACAGACAACTCGAAACAGACCACGTTTGTAACATACGGCGTTGTGGGTGGGGCATAAGCTCCGGGCCTCCGTTGCAAAGGGACACCGCGATGAAAATGTTTATTTCATGTTGATTGTTTCTTTGAAAAATTTTACATCACTTCGACTAAATCAGTTTTTCCTGCCATCGTTCATTTTAATTGAGTAGATCTTGTGATTTTGGCAACTTGTGCATCACATCATTTGCACAATGCTTAAAAAATTTTGACTATGCATTCTGGCTAAGTAGGTCTCGCTCGAGGCTTCCGCAACCGAAATGATGGTTTCTGCTAACTGGGGGG
>JGI24159J19872_10005349_pt1 | contig 16593 bp, 11 predicted proteins | sample Ectturendosymbi4_FD_19872 | JGI IMG/M metagenome (IMG submission 19872) | reverse complement strand
ACCACGTAACTGCAGCTGTAATATGTTGCGTGGTGGTAATGTAGCTGTGATTTTATACTGTTTAGGTTTTCATATTTTCCGTTTGTTTCATGCAATGAATTTCATACGTTGCATCCTGCCAAAGTTTAATGTTTCAATTAATGCTGCAAAGTGAAGTTTTCATGAACAGTAGCAACTGTACTATTTATCGCACTGCATAATTCACTTATGCTATTGCAGTCCAGTGAAGTACTGCTATTTTTATAAAATATTTTTGTTGAGGTTATAAGTCATTTGTCATTGGAGATGTGCATTTGTACACATTCCGTGGTAATTGATCATACATATATAGGCTCGTATAGGTTGCAGTATTTGCGTGTATCAGTCCCTTATTGCTATTTTTTCTTAGTATGCTGTGTTCAGCGCACATTTAACTATCCAAACTGGAGTTGATTCTTGGTTTTCATAACGTGACTTTAGAATATGTAAACGTTTAAGTACAGTAAGTTGTAGTGTTTTAAGTGCAACACATTGCAGTGAAGATTGCCTAATGTGGAAGGCTAAGCTATATGCTATGTATTAAATTGCCCCCTTTCTCTCTCCTTGCTTGAGACTTGACCTATTTGCAGCAATGTAATATTTTAGATCGTAACCTGATATTTTACTATTTTTCCAGGTTGATTGCGATTCCCGCTAACACAAAAGCACACATCTATGCTAGAGAAGAACAGATCTTAGCTATTAGGATGATCGTGTTCGAAAAATAAGTTTGGAACGTATATAAAAACTTGAAAATGAAGATGCTGAAAAACATCTTCCACGCGTGATGGCATGAACAGCAATATTTGGCGGTATTTTACTGCAATTAGCTAACATTTTTCACACAATAAATATTACCATTGTTCACATGTGGCCATGCAGAATAATGATTGTTAGTTGATGGCGTACGGCTTTGAACCCTGGTAATTGGAAATTAGGCATGCAGACACCTTGATTTTTTTACAATGGTACGTTTTAGTCTTAAAATTAAAGACTTGCTGTTTGTACGCTATTTCGGAAAAACAAGATCACATTTGGGCAAATACTTTTTGCATCCCCAAAAATATGCACTCCCGTACACCTATGCCATGAGCACTATGACATACATCAACCTCAAAGTGCTGAAAAGCTTGACAGCAAAATCTACGAAGTGCTGAGCCACGCTCATTTACATCACATGATTTCGATGTTACCAGATAGTTTTACTGGTCATTCCACCGAACGAACAGATACGCATCAAATGTTGCACAAAGCAAAGAATCTCGTTGCCATATTTTACCTTCTAAGTCAGGGGTGGGGAACCTGCGGCCCGCGACAACGTTTGATATGGCCCGCGTCAGAATTTTCGCTCCCCAATTTGGAACACAACATCGGGTCAAAATGAAACACCACGATAAGCAGGTAGTTAAGGTAGGATGTAAGTTGAGTTGAGTTGATTTTATTTCGCGATAATTAATATTCAGCAAGAAAAAACAGAAATTAGTGCAAGGATGCCAGGGCATTGAAGGAACCCTAAGGCTATCGAGTCGATGCCCCTCAACAGTTAAATTAGCTTTGTAACCGTCCAGTTTCAACTCGTGGTGCTGCATATATGTGGGAAAGAGCTGCTAGAAGCTAGATGATCAACAAGAAGAGCCTCCATCCCTCATAGTAAGATGAAGGTAGAATTTTAGAATACAACCAGTTGTTATTTGCGGCCCGCAGGAATAATCCACTTTGACCGATAGTCTTGATGTAAGTGTGTATATTGTCGAACAAAAGAAGCAGTATCCCATTTTGGAAAAGTATGACATTGCTGTTTCGCTCCATAGCGAAAATGGCAAAACTTGCAAGATTTCAATAATCTAATGACGTTGACTACAGTTTTCGGAAAAAGAAGACAAAATAATTCCTCGCTTTCTTATCAGAGTTCATGCGAAAACAATACAGTAAGCGGCAATCCTAATCTAAGAACACTTTCAACCCTTTCCAGTCTTTGGCATTGAACTGAAGTCATTTCAGTAACAATTTATTGTAGTTCGGCTATAACGACGCTGTTTCCCCGGTCCCAAAAGTGTCGCTATAGAATTCTACTGCACTTCCTATAGAAAAGTATGCATTGTGTACACGTGGGCATGGTTGCCAGATGAAAATTTCAATAAAAAGCCAAATGCTGAAAAGTGGCCAGAAAAAGGCTAAACCGACTCTTTAAAGGCCAGAAAAAAGCCAAACTTCATTTGCGGTATTGTTATTCCCTTGTCACAAAAAAACATCAAAATTAAAGTATATCAAAAAATTTCCTTCGAAATTACGATTAAATCTTGCCTGGCATTGTACTGGAGCACTGATCTTCGCTGACTTTTCATGGTTTGTAAAATTGCACGCTTTGGGTACAATGGTGCCAGTTTGAATACTGATCCATCGGCAGCTTTCTGCACGAGCCTCTCCTATTCACTCCTGCCTGTACTTGCGATCAGAATCATAACTCATCCACTTCGACCTAAATATCGCATTTCTATCGCGAAGACGCAGACCTGTCTGCAAGTGCCGAGTCTGTTTAGTGCTTACAACACAATAGACACTACACAGTGCAATGAATGCGCACATAACCAGTGATTACGAAAAAACTTGGATTTCGAATCTATCATCCCTCGAAATATTACTAATATCAGAATACGGACGGTGATATAGCATTTATTATAAAATTTTTTGCAAATGTGTTACCAAAAAAATAGAATAGCAATATTTTCCTTCATAAGAACCTATTTCCACCTAAAAAAGAGCAAAAGGCCAAACACATTTTTAAGGCCAGCCAACTTGAGATGAGGCCAAAAGTCAACTAAAATTTTTAGGCCAACCAACTTGAAACGAGGCCAAATTTCTGGAATTTGTCCTACGAGGGCCGTAAAAATGTTCAGCGGACTGCATGCGGCCCACTTTTTTTGATGCTATGCTGTATTTGTACAACAAAAATCTGAAACGCAACGTTTCCATTGTGGCTGTGGTATCGCTGCAACTGGTTTAGGGGGTTCATTGTCAGCTGTGGCCGAAAGCCTAAACACCTTGTGAAAAGTCATATCGTGGAGCTGTTGCGAGCCTGGCTAAGCGACTGCGGAACAACGACTTCCATCTTCAAGCAACTTTATTTTCGAAAATTCGTCTCAATAAACTCGCAGCATCAAACAAACAAACGGCGTGCGTCTTTTAAACCTCGCAGATCCAAACACCGTGGATTTCTTTATAGCCAAGCAAGTCCGAAGAGATGCCCGCGCTACGCTGAATGATTTTCCTGGCATTACAAGCCTACTTATGAAGGTCTTGATGCATTCAACCCGCAATAAACCCATACTGCCTTTGTGTCACTTACTGGATACCTCTAATAAATGCATGCAACGGTTCGTAAGTACCTACGCCACACGGCGATCAATAGAGGGAGGGGGCTACATTAATAGTCGCCGCTAATCAAAACCAAAGTTTTTTACAAATTAACTGCATACACAAAACTTAAAATTCATTGCAAGTTTAATGAAGCTGGCTGCGCTACCAGCTCAAGCGTCCGCAACAACGAAACGTGGCTTCAATGGAGGCAGCATCAGCAACGCCTGACAGTGCGCAGTACTTACCAGCTTGCTCAAGGGCGCAAACATGCAGATTTCGGGGAGCTAGATCGTGTGGCGGCGTTATTGCCCGCGCGTGCAGCAGGGCGCAGCTATTGCTTGCAATGCACTGTTGTATCACTAAGCAGGCAATATGAAGAGTCAACGCGGTCACCCCCAGTTATCTGAGATGACAGCAGCAGTGAAAGCGCTGCAAGGATACGGCCGACTTGCTGGAAATGTGCAAAACGGAGGAGACGAAACCAGCTCTGGAGAGGCCACTAATTAGCAATGACGTAACGCATTGCTTAACTGTGAAGTCACCACCACGTTTCACAAGGGATTCTAAGAGTTTTTCGAATGGTTGTCACAAGTGGATTTGTTTCGTCTGAGGGTAGAATGCGACTTTCGCGAAATAGTTCAACGAAAGTCCTATTTATTTCGTAACGTTATATATACGTAGTCAATCGCGACATGTACGAATTTTGACTGCAACAGATTCTGACAAACGCGTCAGCTTAGTAGACGAAGTACCAACCAAGTAGTGGTGAGGTTTCGCCCTTTGAAACAGAACTCGGTGACATGCACGAGAAATCGACCAAGTGGCATAAAGTCATTTGAACTGAAGCATTGTTTTCCGAAATGACAAAGGTACATTGAGGATACTTATTACGGTTTGCTTGACCGAGATCTGCGATGGAGCAGATGAAGCACAAATCATAACTGAGCAGGCTGAACAACGAAAGAAGTCGGCGAACCAAATGCAAAGGACGAAAATTCGAATATCAACAATCGGAAAACCGCGTGCGGCTCGAAAATGAACTTGTTCGCCGAAGGTTACCGGTGCTTTCGCGTTTCTTGCTGTGGACGGCAGCAAGAGTACTCTCGATTCGGCCTATGACGTCATCATACAATGTCGTCACGTAAAACAAAAACCATCTAAAAGCGCACGAGGACGTATTTGCCTATACAAAGTCACGTGACAACACCGAATAAATAAATTTTTTTTGACATTTTACGCCGCAATTCATGTCAACGAAAGATACAGATAACAAAAAAACTATTTTCAGCATTTGTTTTTTCAGCGTTGGACGGCATCCATCGTTGTTGGTATGAGTGACCTAGTAGTTGGACAGATCCAGCTGGAACCGGTCCGATCTAGTAACTTTCAAGTAACTTTTAGAATGTCCTGATCAGTTCAACGTACTATGGACTTTGGCTTCTGCGATACAAAGCTTTACTGCGTCTTCTTCACATGATCGGATTTGTCGCCGGCTGCAATCAAGCGGAACATTTACGTCACAGCGGGCAATAGTTCACGCAAGCCAGAGACAGCAGATGACGATACCGAACAGGGAAAGTTCTATCTGACCGCTGCGCGACGGTTTGAGACCAACACTGCAACCGCGTAGCAACGAGCAAAGGCATTCTAAAAATAAACATCAGAAGCTCACAAAGCAACGCGTAACTAGTGACGTCATAAGGATAGCGGCGCGGATTGTGTTGCTGAGCTCCGCGTACAGTGGACGCCAGAATGGTTTCAAACGAAAAGCACGGTTGTGGCTTCTAGGTTATTTTATACACACTTACACATAAACCCAACAACATTGAAAAATCGTCCAATTCTTTTATATATTAACGGCAGTCTAGGGTTCCTTTCCCGTGTTTATAACTTGGGCGTCTCAATTGTGTGAAACAAATGTCTGTTCATCAACCGGTTATTGTCAGGGTCGCTAAGAGCGGGAAGTCTTCGATTCAACAGCAAGAAAATATTGCTCAGAAGATCTGAGATTATGGTTGCAACTTACACCTGCAAGCAACAAGGCAGCCAACTGAGCCACATCGCTTCCGCTTATTACTTCGAACGTACACATGCACCCAGGGGCAGATCCAGAGGGGTCGAACCCCCCCTAAAAATCTACAAAAGTAACTCTTTTCACCATGATTGCGTGCAATTTGAAAAACTCCATTCGCACAAGGCCATTTTGCCGTCCATTGTTTTGTCACAGCAGTGTTGTGAAGTACGCTTCATCTCTCTTACATAGTGAACCCGTAATGAAATTTGACTGCCGAATATTACTGAAATCGCCCCCCTCCTAAAATTTCTGGCTGGACCCGCCCCTGTCTGCACCAGTGTTCCCGATGAGGAGCACAACCGCGCAGTACCGCCAGACCATTTGCGCAGTGAAATCTCAGTCTTGCGCACTTGCAAAATTCCAAATGTACCATTCTACATATACGGCATAGCGCTTCGACCGCTTGAAATGCGTAACTGGTTGTGATTCTGCATGGTTGCGCAATTGCATGCTCACTGGAACAAAAACCTGCTCAGTGCAAAAGTTCCTTAGAGGGAGCACTGCTCTGCAATCAGCCCGATGGCTTGTTCGTATGGGATCTCTTTCCTGAATCGTGGTGTTGATAACTAAGCTTGCTGCGAGCGCACGAACTAGCACTGCTCTGCCCTTCCCAGAACCTTGTCAAATGACTGCTGCTGTATGAAAGGGCTGTGAAACTACTGAAATACACGGTCAGTTCCTCTGAAACCTGGTAAAACGTTTGTCTTGTACAAACAGCAAACACCAGTGACTTGCAACATGACAAAACTACAATTGCAATACTCAAATAAACCAGACGACTGAAAACAGCTAGTGCTTTAGTCCTTCCAAACAAGCTAAGCCCTTTCGATACATCTCGGTGCAACAAAACAATCCTGCTGCTGATACCTGAATGACTGATGGCTGAAGCTATGCGTTGGTCAAACGGACCTTTGAGAGACCTATCTTCGATCGACGTCATTGCCTTCATCATCTGAGAGAGAATGTTTCCTTTAGCATAAAAAAAGAACAATCTTTTTTTACATCTCTTGCCAGTNGCACAAACCTTTTGGCTAGAAANGGCACGGGCTCCTTAATGGTCCGGCTNTTGGGCGGGCCGCTGAGGTTGAACTNGNGCGCCGCTAACGGTATTATTAGCGGTTTGATTACACCGGTCTGCTAATGATGAAAAAGCATTCAAAAAAATTTCAGTTAGAACCACTCGGTGGCGTGAAAGTGAGCGAAACCAACTGTTTTTTGTGGTGACTAGAAAATTAAGTGTGTTTTTTATATGTACCAAATCACTATCGCTTTAACAGTTTAATTGTTTTTGTTTGATATTTGTAAACAAAACGTGTAATTGTTTAGCGGGCCCTGGACGGGCCGGATTGAAAATGACAAAGTGTCCTCGATCCAGGGGCCATTAATGGGCTGGATTTTGTGGGCTATGAGTGGTCCGGCTTCAAAAGAACTTAGACCATGCCGTCTCTAATGCTGGCACAAACAACCTTCACGCGACATGATCAGATACACGGTTGCACTTAACAGGCTGCTTTCATCCACCGCCTCCACTAGGATCCCTGCCTTCGATGCAATGGCCCCAGTCAGAACGCATCACGCAACGCGAGTCGGCAGCGCAGTTAGCTCAAAACTAAGGCGAAAATAGCTTTTGATCTCAAACTATTTTCCGTTGTAACGGATTATTCAGATTGAGATCGTGGGCTGAAGCTACTCTTCCCTCAGAACTATTCGAAATACGATGGGCGCTAAAAACATGGAAAGAAAAATCGCAACTTGCAGCGTTCTTGTTTTGTTGTTTAAAAATATCCTTAAATCGGAGTGGCGTCGATTTCTGGCAGCATTGAGTTCAATACGAGTTTATCAACTACTCGGCTGATCGTGCTTCGGACATCAACACAATCAAAGCACGTCGCGTTTGTTTTAACGAACTGAGGTTTAAAATGCAGTTGTACTTCCAAGACATGCAACGCTGCGTTATATCCTTAATCATTGCCACAATCCCGCACCTCTTCGGACCGCACCCCACAAGAACACAGAACCTTACGTTAGGTCACAAAAGGTCTGGGTAACGTCATAAACTCCCACCTTCGACGAAGTTTCTGGAAATCCACTTCATTCCTTCGTCGATGATGATCACTGGGAAAGATATCTTCAACACCATCATCCACTCGTCCAGGTTGAGAGGACAGATTTGGAAAACCATCTGAAACGAAGGAGTCAGTCACAATGATTACCAAACTTCAACTTCAAACCCTTTCAGGACACAGCTTTTTGGTCAAACTGTTGTGAGCGTTATTTACAAAAATTTCAAGTTTCTAGCCACTTTTTGCAAAATATCTAATTTTTCACCGTACACCGTTGACCGAGGGAGCTACCTCTCGCCAACCTATACTGGGCAATTGCTACACAGGAAGTTGATTTGGACGCCTCCAGTAGTTCCTAAAACCTCACGAAACGCTTTCAACAACCAGTTGCTTTATTTATGATGGAAAACGCAATTCAACCAACGTCCGCATCCTGAAGCAAAACCAACCTGTGTTTTCGTGGTTTGAGGCACACTAGGCACGACCGCAGCAGCTTGAAAAGAAGCCAAGGTTTCAGTTTTTACAACAACAACAACAAACACTAATGTTTAATTCGCATTGGCAACAGCTGTACAAAACGCTCGGTTTTGCGAAGCTCACATCCAATTTCAATCAATGTTTTTTTTTCAAAATGGATGTGAGCTTCGTTCAAGGACACCTGAAAAATGAGACCAAACCAGGCGACAAACTCTTGCTGTCCATATCAGCTCACCGGCAATGGCTCGACGTGCAGGATCATGAAGTGAAGCGACATGGACAGGCAGATGGCGCCAATCAACCACATGTTCCTCCAGGGGGGCATGCGGAAGAGGGACTGGTTCTCGGACACGCTGAAAATAGCGAAAGTTAAAATCACGGCATCCAGGCAGTTCGTTTCGCCTCGGCTGCTTCTAACGAGCGCCCAACGGACGACAGACATGATACAAATGAAAAATGCCGAAGGAGCGAAGCAGATTCGAGGCGGACGCTTTAACGCAACTTCTCTTGTCAGGGAAGTTGAATCAAACCAGGCCTGACATCGGAACCTGCTTTTTTCGGCCATAGGCTGAAACATTTTTGAAATGACCGAAAAAAATTAGTCATTTCGGTCAGAATGTCTAAAAATATAGGCTAATGAACACTGCTATCGCGAGTTTTAATACAACTGTTGAGACAAATGACCGAAATGTTTCACTGACCAAAATTTCTCAGCAAAAAATGACCGAAATGTCTCAGCGAATAATGTCTCAGCGTGCATAGAAAGACATGGAGACGCGCAGCGTGGCAGTGCCGACAACTCCGGCACAGCGTCACGCGATTTGCAAAGCATTTGCCTGCGTAAGTTTGAACCGATCTTCTCGACGTGCTTTAATCGCTCTGTCAAACAGTGACGTGCCAGGAACGCGAAGAATTCGACTGCATCGGCACGAAGGGTTCAGGAGGGTGGCGTAGCAAGGAACAGGATAGTATTAAAACCGGGCCACGAAGTGTTTAAACTATTTATTAAGGCACGGTAAGTTGGACGAATCTTGTCACTGGGAGAATACCAAGCCTGCCTCGAGACAAGCTGTGCACGGAGCATTGCGCTGTCGCTGGCGACGGAATCACGAAACTGGTCCGGATAATTTATTCAACAAAAAACGCGAAACAAGGATTCAGTAACGAGCACAAACCTGTTAAGAGCATTCAGCATTTCAATAGTGACGAGCACAGACAGAGCCATAGTCATCGGATGAGGATCTTCGAATATTTTACAGTCGAGATCTTGAAACTTGTCCGGTTGGGTGGAACAGGACATGTAGTGCGTCTGCAGAGCACGTGCAGCCAAGTTACCCGAGCAGGTACTTTTAAGATATTCGAATCTCAACTGGGTTGGAACGGAGCGGTACGCGGCTTTTCGGTCAGGCCGTTTGGGTCAAGCCGTTTCGGTCTGGGGACATTTCGGTCGCGACATTTCTGTACATAAACAACTGACTACATTGTTTATTTAAATTATACGCGGGCAAAGTGTCACGCTAGCTGGTGTAATACCAGCTCCCTTTGATGTTGCAGCGAAGTGACAAAACAGCGTGACAGATCATGTTTGTAGTTTTTTCAAATAAAAACCTTTCGTTGATTTAAGTATGTTTGCATTAAAAAGTTATCATTAAAATCATATGTTGCAACATGAAAATCATATGTTGATGCTGATTAACTGTTCATATGTTAATTAATCTTGAATCGTGTTTATGGTTTTTTAATAAAACCTGTCGTTGATTCAAGTACGTTGACATTAAAAAGTCAACATATAAGATTTCTGCAAGATTTCATAGTCTGACCGAAATGTCTGGAGACCGTAACGACCAAGATCGAAAAGTCCTGTGAGCAAATCGGCCAGGCCGAAATAACCAGACCGATAAGTTCCGTTCCGGGAGCGGGGCTCCTTACCAGAACATATGATAAACCAAAAGCGCGCGTTGGTTTTTGATATTACTGCATTCATCGGGGAACGAGCCCGTACGTTTGGGGATTGGGGTTGGCCGAAACCGAAAATGCGCATACACCCACCGGAAAGCTGTGGTTCAGTTACTGGATATCGTTGAATAAGTCCAAAAACATAGCTTACTATTTCTACTGATTGCCATTGCTTCGAGCAAAAGCAAAAAGGCGACTTATTATCTTGTAATCAGCAATAAATCATCTCTAATTAGTACAACAAACTTTTGCTTGAATAACTCTGTACGCTGAAGCAAAACAAACGAACGGCCAAGTTTTTTTTTCTAGAGTTACGACATTCAATCGATGCAAGCACGCAGACATAGCATTCAAGTGCAAAGGAAAAAACGTCGTCTAGTTTCAGGTTTATCAATGTTACCACAACGTATTTCGCAACGCAATGATACAGCCAACAGTAGACATCAGTGAACATGCTGCATGCCACAAGTCACAAAATCAATGCACAGTTTCGAAGTCATGCCAGGCACATACATAAGACCCGTGCACTTCACAACAGCACCCAGTTCTGGAACTTCAACAACAAGACCGAAATATCGATCATACATCCAACAAAAAGCGTTCAGCGACACCAGGATCATGCTATGACATTTACCCGTCAAGCCATGCCGCGAGCAGTGTTACTGGAAATGTGACGAATTGAAAGGGGGGGGACAAAGAGTGGTCCAGCCGCTGTGATCAACAGAACGTTGAAAAGACCCAAAAAGGGCGCCCCTAAAAACCAATCTAATAGTGCTCCGAAACGCATCGCGATTTTTAAGGGAACCTCCTTTTCCGGAATCGCAAAATTAAATATAAAACTAGGTCGTGTGCCCTCGGGCAACTGTGAAAAACTCATTTCACGCAGAACACCGACTTGATTTGAATGAATTTTCTCGGGTGCAGGATTTTGTTCACAAAGCAACGACAGTGGATGGGCACCTGGGGGAAGGCCATACGTACCTGGGGAATAGCTTGAACTTTTCGCTTGCATCACCTGGAAATTGCTGTTGGTGCATGATAACTAACCACATACTTGGTCCGGCAACAGCCTGGCAAATCGAATCCCAACAATCATTTTGAGACCGCTGCTTGCATGCAGAGCTTTGTGCAAAATACCGCATGGCCAGTGCCCTGGCGGGACTCACTTTCAAACTCTCGTCAGGAGTGCGTTTATCAACTCCCCGTTGTAAACCAACTCAATTCTCCAAGAACAGAAATAAACGGCAAAGCAATTTTACAGTTTTGCAATTGACCTGTCGAATGACAGCGTTGCTGAGGTTAGCCGCTCCAAATTTCAGCATTGTTTGGCGGAAAGGTGCTGCGGACTCGTTTCCTGCCGACCGGCACAGGACAACGGTTGCTTCGAAGCATATGAAACGCGCTGACAAAACCAGAAGCAGACCCAAGTTTGCAGTCACTCTGACGTAGAAGTTCAAAGTTCACCACTAGCCTGGTGTTGCACCCTCTGATAGATTCGCTGTCTCAGCGCAACGCGCAATCGTAGAAGCTCCCGAACTAATATTTATCTCGATTCGTTCTTTTGCAACTTCTATCCAATTCGTTTCTTCACAAAACGAAAGCATTTCAGGTCGGATAAGTTGATTTGCGGCCGAAAGAACCAACGCTCGAAGAACTTTCCCCCGCGATCATGAGCATATACTGTATTTTAAGGCCATCACCAAAAATTAGTGGGTTGTTAGAAATAGATCTCACCCATCGGTCGATCTCCCTGGGTTTAGGTTAAACACGGAGACAGAACTGGACGATTTTTGCAGGATCAACCAAACAGTCAATGGTTAAGCACCACGCTGCACCGCTGCCTGAAGCACTATTTTACTGATACTGGCTGTGCCAAGTTCACACGTGCACATCGTAACTTGGTGACTTTCCTCAATTCGTGGCATGGTACGTATATGTATTCAGATGTCATCACAGGCAGCTTAAGCGTAATGTTGGATGAGATCCAAGGGTTCATCTCGTCTTCATTGTTTGAGCGAGTTTTTTCAATGCACTGCTGCACCGCACTACATATCGAGGCAGGTGTTGAGCAGCCATTCGATTGTCTCATCATCCAGAACCGCCAGGCCGTGCAGTCCATGGGGAGGTCGGTGGATTGGACATTGGAGGACAACATGGTTGACGATTTGTTCTTCTGCACCATACTCACAAGCCGAAGAAGTGGAATGCCCTATTTATGTAAGTAGGAGCGAAAACGTCCGACACTGGTGCGGATGCTAGTAACTGTTTCTATCACCGAGGGAAACAACATGTTCTGCCTTGTATTTGCTGTAGTTGTCGGACATGTTATCACCAGCGCACAGCCTGTTGCTCAACAAAAAACTGCAGTACAAATACATTTGCTGTGTTTATATCCGAGTAACTGCTAACTCCAGGCGTGTGAAATGAAATAGTCTTATGGTTTTAATAGAACAAGATTTGTTCGTAAAAATAAGATTGAGGAATTCAAACGTCTGGGGATTTTATTAATGATTTGACCAAGTTTGAATACGCCCACCACCTACAACACGGCACAGGCCAAGCCGGTAGCCCCGGTCCTACCAAACTTTCAAACTGTATCTTCCGATACCGGATCCTTTGGTCCAACATTAAAAAAAAACTTTCTATTTGAACTGCGTGCGCCATTTCCAAATCTGCACTGCAGCTGACGTTGTTTTCATGGAATTCTGTTGCAAACGCACATTGTCTTGTTCGACTGTTTTCGAGTAGCCTATAGCATAACACACAACGCCTTTTCTATTTCTATATCTATATCTATATCTACAAAAACATTGAATTTTGACTTATGATCACTGAAAAAAAGTCGGTCAAGTTTTATTGGATTGCACAAAGATGACAAAATTTTTGAAACACCCTGTATTCAACGGCAACAGTGCTACATGCTTAAGAATCCACCCGCAGAAGCATTTCCGATTTGCTGCAAAGCAGCACACCGTGTAAATTACCAACCCCATTACAACGGCGTGGGTTGCTACTGACAACACAAAAAACACCGAAGCAAGCGAGGAAAGTTTCAACATTGGCTGAATTTCAAAACTTCACGGTTATTTTTCATGGCCAACGTTGGCACAATGCAGAGTTTCGTGAGTCAGACTTCAACTTTTGCATACTAGACAAGTCAAAGCAAACCCTCAAAATTTTGCATCCGAGGTGTCATGTTTTAAAGAAAACGGTCCTGGCTGCAACAACTCTCGAGGTCTGGACAAAAATTTTAGATTTTAAACAGTGTCGTCCGACGTCCTCTAATCAAAGGTTGTCAAACAAATAAGTTTAACTACCTGTGACCACAGGTTTGCCAAGCACACCAAAATACACAGTGTTATCACAAGTTGTACCAAACGTAGATATTCTGCACTTCCAAAGCACATCTCACTAAAAGGCTGCTGTCAAATCATTTGATCAGACACGCACAGAAAGTGGCACACAAACAAACAAACAGACAGGCGTTATCAGTTCGAAGGCACAAGCAGGCAATCATGCAAAGTGAAAGAGCTAGTAGAAAGAGACCAACAATGCAAATGCGAAGCACAGCACCTGTAACAACCACCACACCGCCAGAGGCGTGTGTCGATGCATACTATCGTTAAAGTACGGCCAGCGGTTCAGGTCGGTTGAAATAAAAAGATTATAATGCCAGCGATTTTCACAGCATTAGAATTGTAAAAAAAGTGGTTCGCAGTCGGTAAGAACCCGTTGCTTTAACCAAACAAAACAAAACAATGACCGTGGATGGCAACATAATGATGCAAGTCAACGATTCGTGACTGAAAAAAAAACTTGCTGGTCTTGTAAGGTAACGTCGTAACAACGCAAAGGTGAAAAATGAAAGAAGAACACTTAAAAGTGAAAACACGATACAAAACAAACAGCAAACAGACTAACCAATTGCCACCACGACATAGTGGGTCCATTGTCGGCATACATAAACCACCATGAGGCAGATGCCACTGTTGCCATGCCAACGTAGGCTGCATGTAACAAAGGTACGAAGAGGAGTTAGGTACGCAGCACACAGCTCATGAACGAATCACCGCTATGACTATACGCAAATCAACGTATAAAGCCCGTGCTGCTGAGTGGCTGCTTCCCGCGACGCGGGTGCTGCCACGACTAAGTGTTCCCTTCCGTTTCATTATGACGGGCATTCAAGTAACCCCCACTTGACTGCCACAAGCGCCATGGGCGAGCGAAAGGTCACGACATCTTCACCTTTGAGTCAAAAGTAAAAGGCGCCTCAGGACCTGGGTGAACCAACGTTCATAAAAAAGGAACAGCGCGTCAGAACTGATAGGGATGGACCTCCTAAATAGCGGGCGTGCCATCTGCGGGGTTCATGCGAAGAAATACCAAGATCGCCAAGCTTGCTTGAACCTGGCCAGCGCGCTTGCATCAGGCTCGACTTCTGGCCCCTTGGAGGGTCGCTTCAACCGGGCGTGCAAAGGAGTAAAGAAAAACATAAATCAGTGCAAATTGGCATTTTGTAAAAGAAACGAACAAAAAAAAGTTTGGCGAGGTCCGCCTTTCGGCGGCAGCCGCAACTGTGCAGGCAAATGCAACAGAGGGAGAAGAAAGGGATGCAGTCGCATGTTGTTCAAAGGCATTCTGTTGAGGTAAAATGCAATGATTGCTAACAACAACATCATCATCAGCAGCAGCAACAGCAGCTCGGTACCATAAACCAGCCGCCCGACTAACCACTTGCCACCAGGTGACTTTAGGCCCATTCGGAGCACTCAGGTACCACCAGAGCGACGCTCCAACCGTCGACGATCCTACGAACACTACGAAACACGGGGCATACCCCGTTTAGATAATATCGGTGTTTCGTGCAGTGGTTCCTGCGCCGTCATCGGCCGTTTACGAATTATTATCAGCCATGTACGCGTTCAAACAACGTTATTTCATCAAGTAACGATTGGTTTGATGTTCAATTGTTCGGAATCGGTTTGACGTTCCTTGTTGTAAGGCAACTTGTCAACATTGTCTGACGCGCTTTAATTTAGGATTTTGCTTTAATCATATAACGCTGAGGAGCTTTTCGTGAACGTACGATGGCGCTGTACAACTTGTGCAATTAGTACGAAACTAGCTGTCGACAATGAAAACATTTATTTTAATTTTTTCAGTTATTACTTATTCCAGTGGTCCCCAACCTCGGGTCCACTGACCGGTATCGGGCCACGAATCAATTGGCACCGGGCCGCGAAATTGCAAAATGTGTACTGGTGGTGACACCACGCGCTTTCTGGGCATGCGATTGGTCGATTCTTCCCATGGAAGCACTGCTGCGAGAGTACTCCCGGGCCGCGGAACTACAAAATGGTTGGGGACCACTGTATCCAGAATAAAACAGCAGACATTTCATTAACGTACATTCTGCTTATAAATAATAAATCATATATCGTTCTGCAAATGTTAAACGAAAGGCAGTCACAACAGTTCTTGTGTCCTTTCCGACCCAAATGTATGGGACACGTAGGCCACGCCACCATCGCTGGGTTCAAATGTTGTACACGGACCAGACGCTGTTACAAATGCACTCAGGCTCGGTTGAAGTGTTGAAATGAAGTTCAGAAGTTCAAGCACCTCTCAAACAACCGCTGCTAGAATGTGCATCGCAGTGAAGGTTATATGAACGTTGGGCAACGAGTCGAAAAATGACCAGGCAGTGACAGGAATATGAGGCATGGATGCAAAAAGCAAGAACTTCCCAATTTACATCATATCAGTGTGACTCAGGGATGGGAAAGCAAGATTATCACATGTAACGATTGAAGGATGAGGTTCGTTATCTCATTGTCATGCTTCGTAAGCGAGTTTGCAATTCTCAAGTTCGATTGTAAAAACGGCGTTTGACAATTGCTGCATTCGGCCACATGGGAGTCGTCCTTGTAAGCTTGTGACGTCACGCGAGCGCTGTCGACGAAGCGAGGAAAACTACAAGAGTCGTTGCGCTTCACGCTCGATGGAGGGTACTGCGAAACAGGGGGTGGCGGGCAGTGCTGGGAGTTCGAGCGAGAGCAGAACTAACTACTTGGTGAAATTCCAGACGCTTGTCCATCGTGACTGAACCACTACTGCGTTTGCGTTTACGCACAAAAACCAGCTAAGAAATAAAATCGCGTACCTCCGACCACGCAGTACCGGAACATGAGCCAGCCGTTGATGAGGGTGTCTTTCGTGGAGCGGGGGTGCTTCTTCATGATGTCAAGGTCAGCCGGGTTGAAGCTGAGGGCAGTCGCTGGCAAGCCATCCGTGACCAGGTTGACCCAGAGAAGTTGGACTGGGATCAAAGCTTCGGGGACTCCGAGAGCGGCAGCCAGGAAGATGCTGAGGGAATCGAATAAATCATTAGTTGGACACTTGAAAAGATCTTCGCCTACCAAGACAAGTCAGTAGCGCACTTTCCTTTGGCATTAAATTAATATTTGGGTCAGAATCCGATTTAACTCGCAAGGACAATGGATTACTGTGCACTGAAAAAGGACATTTGACTAGCAACGCACAGCTTACCAAACCACTTCGCCAATATTGGACGAAATGAGATATCGAATGAACTGCTTCATGTTGTTGTAAATGGCGCGACCTTCCTCTACAGCGGCGACAATG
>JGI24159J19872_10005347_pt1 | contig 16595 bp, 6 predicted proteins | sample Ectturendosymbi4_FD_19872 | JGI IMG/M metagenome (IMG submission 19872) | reverse complement strand
ATTTTTTGAATTTATATGTTTGATGAAATGTCTGTAAGTGGTAGGGGATGGTTTTATTTTTGTAGATAGGGATTTTCCCACCCCTGAGAAAAAATTTCCCCACCCCTGAGATAGGGATTTTCCCACCCCTAATTCTGGCAGCATTACCCTAATTCCAGCATTACCCTAATTCCAGAACTGGCAGCATTACCCTAATTCCAGTTCAATCATCGAAAGATCGTCTTTTTTAGATTTCCAACCCTGTTTCTAATTCAATATTTAACATTCATGCATGAACGATGGATACAACTGAAGTGGATGGTGAATTGGTGGTACTGCAAAGAGCAGTTATTTTGGGCTTTCCAATTTCTATCGGCAGCTGTGTGGACACGTTTCTTAAAGCTAAAACGTATTGTGAGTCAGAAAACAGGTTCGGCCATGGCCGTACTAGACAAATAGGTTGCACCGGCCTTGTTTTTGTGAGATTGCACACCAAACATTTTAGCCGTGAAGTTGGACTTCTTTTGTTTGAGAAAGATTATACCGTTCATTTCGTTTATTTTACTGTAGGTAGATGAAGATTTCTGGCTGGTTTTGATTTATACTCAGTGGCGTAACTGACAGGGATCAGAAAGGCGAATCGACCCTCTGGCAAGCTAAACGAAAATCCGGCCACCACTTGTCTTATGTAGTAGAATTGCCCTATAACGTCACTTCAAGGGAACGGAGAAAAAGGTTCGTTATAGGCGAACTGACATCATAGCCAAGGTTGTGATAGGCGTATTCTACTGTATTCCGGTTTTAGTATTCTTCAGGTTTTTAGTAGGTTGTTTTTGTGCATGTTTCGGGGTATTTTCCGGTGATTTAGAGTTTTAGTATAGAAATCTACATCCGGTTCACCATCACTTCTCAAGTTCTTTTCTGAATGTTGGCTAGTGGGCCCTTTCAGCTAAGTTCCAGACCAGTGTTGCCAACCGGCATAGTTTTATGACAAATTTTTGAAATTTGGCATTTTTTGGAGATGGTTGGCATAAATACTTTTGGTTTGGCGTATCTGTCAAATTTGGCATATTTTGGCATATTTTTCAACAACCAACTTTTTGACATGCGAAATGTTAAACCTTAATGAAAATGGCCCAAATGGTCATTTTTATTAAGTTCGGCCATGAACTTCGGAAAAAATCTGGCAACCCTGTTCCAGACCCGGATCTTTAGTTACGCCAATCTTTATACTTCGGATATAATCAAACGCTGCAGCACATTCGGGCCCGTTGCGACGGAGAGCATTCAGTGGCACTGCCCACCCAAATTTTTGTTGTTCCCACAAACTCTTTGGCACATTTCTACACACAGCATAATCATAATCGTTGTATCATTAAATTCTATACTCCTTTTTCTAGTCTCTGTATGCCTTGACGCAACATTATCGGTATCATCATAGTGATATCTTGAGTATATTTTGGATCTCAACCGTATAACGACGTTTAACCATTTGGTTTCCAACAAGCCCGTAGGTAGGTTTTATGGTTTGAGGGGAGAAAATACACATTCAAGGAGCAAGATCTTTGTTTTTATTATGTGTTTTTTAAATAATATTTTCTGAGCACAAAATTTTGGGGCACGTGGCTACGGGCCTGGTCCCCAGTAAATCGATGCCCGAGAGCAATGTGGCTTTGTGCTGCTTGCGTTATGAAATTCATTGGCCTATTTGTTTTAGCACAAGGACAAGTAGTTGGTACTTAAGAAACAACAAACACGCACGATACAAGAAATATTTTCTCAGTCGGCAAGCTGCCAATGCCTACAAATACAAAAAGCTACCTTGTAATGAAACTGGCTTTAAGTTTGGCCCCGTTACTGAGATTTAAAGTATATCGTTCCCGCAACGCCTCTCTGCAATTAGAAATGACGCAGCACAGATGCGATTTCAACTAAACTTGTAAATGCGAAATTCAGGCGAACACGCACACAGCACTGCATGCTTTTTCCGGCAGGTTGCCTGTAATAAATAGCACAAAAAATATTGAAGAAAAGGAACATGCTTCTGCAGTGGCACAGCGGGTGAATGGTGAAAATTTTGCTACGAATTTATAATCATTCAAGCTTATATCTGTTGACGAATATAACGTCGGCAGCTACACGTCAAGCGCGAAACTGCAATGCATCCTACTTTCTCGTCTTTCGCAAGCAGGCACTCGCTGCAGGAAGCGCGTCATCCAGTTTCTACACAGCACTCCCACGAAGCTGCCCGTAAGGGTGCGACGAAACAAGCGAAGGCGAAAGTTGGCAGCGCACAGTGTCAGCAGAAATATGATGCGCGCTCGTTGCTGGAGACAGAGCTATAACGGAGGTATTGAACTATAGTTTGTTTTTTTAAAACTGCAGTATGTAAGGTCGTTGCGGTGACTGTCGCTTAACTTGGTTGCAGTGCAGTTATGTCATCTTATAACTATGCCGACATTTTTTTGGTGCAACAAGTTTTAGAGAACCAAAAACGCACTGCCTAATCGCAAGCTACAGGAACCAATCGCTTTGATAGTTTACCAGCAGCGGGAACCACATGTTATTTTTGTTAACGAATGGCTTTTTACAGTTATGTTAAACTCGTTCATTCGTTATTTGCGGCCCGTTTGAAAGGCGTGGTTGTGAGTGACGCAAAAATATATTACACTTTCAAGAAATCGGACATGCTTTAAGAATAAGCATCAGGTATTTTAAAGCTGATTTTACTAGATCAAGAAATTTGAGCAAAACGTTAATGCAAGTACTGTATATTAGAAGAACGTCACCTCCAAAATCTCATAAAACCAGACTCGCGCCCGTCATATTCTTCTGCTTTCGGAGAAAAGCAATGGAGGAAAAAGTCCAACGATGTGCAGGCACTACATTAAGATGAACAATAACTTGTTTAGAAAACATTTTGATTTTAGGCTAAGGCGAGGAAATTTTGAAACAGTAAAACCTCTCATCAACAACACAATGTAAGATAACAGGCGCAGAGTGCAGATAGACAAAACATTGATAAAGCTCTAGGAGCGTTTCTATGTACTTTTGATGAGTGAGCAATGTCAGTGAAAGCGAAGGTGGCTTTAGCCTTTAAAAACTAAACCCAATCGCAGTGATGTCCCTACTTTCCTTGGTGATGTAAAGATTAAACATTTCCGTAGAATTTATATGGAGTCACAGTACACGTATTTGCGCTGTCGCGCTTTTTGAATAGTTTTATTTTTCATTTAGTTGCTCACTGCAAAGGAAACCATTGCAGCCTATTGCTTGAAATTTCTACACGTGAGAAATAACAAATATGAAAATAGATTGCGACAAATTGAAAAGAAAGCACGTAGTTTATACGGATCACCCCAAACGCAAGTACACATTGCGAAGAGAGTGAGTTTTCTGTGCAGTTCCACACGACTTACTTCCTGATGGTAAGGTAGAAAGACATGAAACCAGTCAGTGTGATTTAAAAATGTAAATTTATTCAGGTAGCTAAAATGTAACAGATGGCTGCACCTGCACGTTCAGTTTGTGTGAAATTCAGTGCAAGGAGACCATAAACCCATGAAATGGCTTCACACTTTCAAAGCACAGCACGCCAACACGAGAACCATTCAGTAGAAGTCGTTCAGTTTTTCATAGTAGCACCGGATGCAAAGTGTCATATAGCGGATATTCTGAAAACGCAAGGTGTTTGATTTTAACATCGAAACCATTGCAGTATTTACCGCCACCGATCTTAGTGGGCTGTGCTTTCAACAAATAAGGATGACCAGGGGAAAAGTGAAGTGGTGAATTCGAGGAATCTTTCTGTCGTGCTGTGCTTTCATAACTCTGCGAGAATTCTGACTGCACGTATCAGCATTTAAGCGACGAAGTACCACGAGGCCAAAACAGCCAAATCTGCTTACAAATCATTTTACTTAGGAGATCTACAGTTCGCGTCAAGTACGCATTTTCATCCTTATTCAAATAGACCAAGGGACAGTCTGAGTTTTATCATCTGAAGATGCTAAACTGGACGCTGATTGTTGAAGACGAAAGTGAAAACTTGTGACATAAACACTCTAGGACGTAAATAGGTTTAGGTTTGGACAGTTGTAGTGAATTCCATGAATACATTTGTGAAAACCCATTGTTCTCCATTGCGGAAGTTGGATGTCTTGGCTTATAGAGCAAAAATTGCATTTTCTAGAATCAGATCTATGAGGAAGATAAAGACCTGCTCAATGATAAACATTGGGCAAGGGAAAAAGGAAGATACTATATAGACTAGGGTCTCAAGGACTCGGCCCCTGATGTAGCAGCGTGGTGGCTGCTACATGCGACGCGCTAAGTATAACATCCCTAGTAGCACGAAAGCTACAGGGAGCTTCCTTTAGCCTAGTGCGTAAGTGCGCAGGTAAGCCGCTTCTTCACTGAGAAGATTTTGTGCGGTATTTTTTAAGTGACCAGACCAAATGATGATTACAGTGCATCTCAAATGCCAATTTACCAATTATAACTATTTGTAATAATAAATAAATAAATGATAAATAAATAAATAAATAAATAAGCGTAATGAGTTATTACTATTACGCTTATTCATTACAAGTTGATGAAATAACATTTGTAAAGGATTGTGTTCTTATTACGTTCTCTTTTTATTACCTTCCTTTTTATCATTGTAATAAATCTTCTCAAAACGCGGCCGTCGGGTTATTGAATTCCTCATTTGGTCCTCGGTGCAATTTGAGTTTAAAACTGCTGGATTTTTTTGCGGATGTCAAAAGAATGTGGCCCTACATTCTTGGTGAAACGTAAAAAGAAAGAGTTCTTTTAAAAATGTTCATGCATGAGTTGATTTTCATCACTCAAAAAGACTTAGCTACAGAGGTCTGATGCTTTCAAACAGGCGTGTAGCTGGAAGTGGCAACAGGGACAATTTTTCCCTCAATTCCCAAAAATTGTACCAATTTTTTCAGATTAATCAACAAATCAAGCCTTTTGTGTAGAAGGCAAAGAAATAATTCAGTGTAAATCAAAAACTGCCGAAACCTATTCTATTTTCAGTTTTAGTCGAACCTGATAAAAGCTGTATGATTTTCCAATTGTTTATGATTAAATAAAATATTGTACACATTGTAAGTGTTAGAAAATTCGTATCATGGCTGACCTTTACCTGAGGCTTAAGTTCTGTATGGAAATTGGTGATTATGAAATGCAACTTGTGCCTAACCGCTTAAAAACACCGAGTATTTAAAAAAATTGGAAAGTTTTGGATTTCGCATTATTTGTTGGTGACGTCATAAGTGGGGTAGGTTTAGGTCTTTTTGGACCAGGTCACCTGGCCCTGGGCAACAACCACAAGAGGGAATTTTTTGACTCAAGTTTTTATTGGACACTAGGCTGTAATCCGAGTCGTTTGAGCCTTGATTGGCTTTTGGTGTTTCTGGTTCCAACGTTATGACCTAAAGAAAAAATTAATTAATAACTTGATTAGTGGATTAATTAAATCTTGGTTATGAATATTAACTGGAAGTGGTTTTGACAAGCATTAACGCTGTACATTTATGTTAATCATTTAGGAAAACATTACAAAGATTAAAATTTGTTCATAATCACATATTCAAGTATCTTACTTTTGACAAATATCCTTATGTTCCAATTTTCCTGCTGTACAACCCAATAAGATCTTGCCTGCTTCATTTTCTGTGTAAACGTATTTTTAGGCCTATAATCTTGGCTTTCAGTCTTTGTTCCAGACGACAGTTATTAATGTTTCTTCTGTCCACAATAATACCTTGATTTTCCAACTATAGAGAGATTTTCTTACAAGAGGCTCTACTGTTTTTCAATTCAATTAATGCGATTTGTCGATCATGCCTTGGTGTTGTTATTCTTTGTCGTCCACATTTTTCCATCCTTGAACAGCCAATATTTCTCCCCAATTCAGTCTTCCTTCCTAATTAAAGTGTTAAAATTGCTGGAATGATGTCTGTTAGGACAAGTGGGGGAGTCATATTCCGCCAGAGGCTTCATCTTTCAGCAGGATGGTGCAACATGTCACAATGGTAAGACTTTGATTAAATGGTTTAGGGAAAACACACTAGGAGTGTTAAAATTACCGGGAAACTCACTAGATGTGAGTCCCATGGAAAATTTATCCGGCATTCTAAAACACGAGATTCATTCGGAAGTCATAACCACAAAATCAGAACTGATTAAATTGCTATTCGTAGAGAAAGATAACCAGATTTAATAAAACCATTACTGAAAGCAAACCAGATAAGAAAAAAGCTCCTAGCGTCCAAGTGGGGACAAACCAAACACTGAACTACACCAGCATATGATAAAAAGTTTTTTTAAGTTGTTTTGTTAGTGGTATTGACTTGTGATTAGAAAAGCTCATTTCTATTGAAAAATTAAAAAATTCATAATAATTTTCCAGTACTGCGTTTTCAATTTGCACCAACGCAATGAGAGTGATTAGGTACGATCTAAAACTTTTTTTGCAAGGTATAACTTCTTTTTAAATTGCACGTGTCGCAAAGGAAAGAATTCTTGTTTGGGCAAGCAGAACGAGACACGATGACGTTATTCTGCTAACGTTGCTTTAGTTGCAATTCAATTGTGGTGCCTAGTGACGGAGCTTCCTCTGCACTGATGCTGCGGAAGTAAACCGCACACACTAAGCACGCATCCTGAAGTACTTACTTGCACTTCGAAAATGCCGTCTAGCTTGAAAACAGGAAGCTTAATGCATCATTTACAATAGTTTGTGTAACTTTGCACGAAATAACATATTGGAACTTCCGAACTTGTATAATCAGGCAGCCGAATTACAAACATTTAGTTGTTTCGGTAAAGCTTGTTAGCGGAAACTCACCGTTTGTTGAAATCGCTTGCATGCTTTCAAAGCTCAGGCTTGTCCATAGGACACTTTTTTGTCCCATCCCATGGGATCCCCGCGAAACTAGTAATATGAGTAAGCTTCATTATATCGTGTTCATGTCTAATCTCTGACCACTACAGAGCCGAGTCTAAAATACGCACAAACATCCAATTAGGGAGGTCAATAAAAATTAAGCGGCCCTTTTTTAAGTTTCTACCCAACAGCAGGCCCAATCACCTTATTTTCGGGACCTTTCATCATTCCGCCACGGCACTGAACCTCTACGGGTAATACCTACTGTGCTGTGAACATAAAATAATTTTATTCAACTTCAGAAAGTTCCTACAATAAGGCATAAAATTATTTGCGACGGGACATGGGACAAATGTCAATACACTGTCCCATCCCACGGGACGAATCCTATGGTATTCTCATGGGAATTCCATTCCAGTGGACAAGCCTGTCAAAAATTACACCTCTTTTATCTCAACTAACCTAATAGCACGACGCTTATTTGTTTTCATAATATAAAAATTTTGGAAGATGTGGGCTCGAAAAATTGATAAATGTGAATTTTTTTGTGTGGTCAACAGCACTTTGTGAAAGCGTGAAACTCTCAATACTTTCAAGTTGTTCAAACAATTGTTTTCGACGTTTCTGCAGGGATTGTGTGAATGATTGCTTCCTGAAATATACTGTGAGTGAAAAGCAGCAGTTCAGCTTCATTTAAGGCACGATCCAAATGAGTACACCTTCAGTGAAATGGTAACTGTCAAGAACGTCTTTTCAAGATGTGTTTGCATGATTTACTACGGAAGTACGACGTCACCCAACATCCATGACGTTTGGATTACAGCTAAACCTAGTCTTTGTCCAAATAAAGTTATTTCCTTGAAGTCGTTGCGAAGATTGATGACACTGCGATCAGATTGCAGCTAGGTTAGCTTGAATCCTGAAATGTATAGATATAGAAAAATGACTTTCCGTGGACACGTTATAATCAACCACAAAAGTCTATTTTAGCTACAACCATTTCGATGCTAACGGGTGCTGATTCTTGAGCTGAGGTTGACTGGAGTTTAAAAAGTGACTTATTTTTAACATTTTCACTGCTTTGCTTTAGCCAGATGTCGAGATACCTGAAAACATTCGCCCAGCCGAATACCTTTCGATAGTTTGTTAATCGTATGAAGCTTTGGATAAAATATCCTTATTCGAGTTGGTTTTGAGGAGTGTGATGAGGATGAGAACAACCATGATGCAAAGTGTATAGATATTTTTAGGATGATCTATTAAACGCGTTGAGAAAGTCGTTATTTCAGTATTGACATCTCGATGCTGAAGTGAATTAGAAATCTCTTAAAACCAACAACACAAAAATATCGAAGCTGTGTTTGCTTTATAATTTTTAAGCGCTTCTTCCTGCAACGTGATTAAGTTTTTATATGGTATTCAAATGCCCCTGCTGATTCTCAAACTTTTAAATAGAAGTCACTGAAGATACTTCTGTCTGGACAATTATACTTTGGTAAAAGCAGATGAATATCAATCAAGTCCAGTTTTTTTTTTCAATTTTCTTCTGTGCAGGGCATTAGTGTTTTAAGATTTCAGGAATGAGGATGTGTCGAGTTAGATGAAATTGATTTCCTATTAAAAATTTCGCTGATACAGTAGATTCGTCTGCGTCGTCTTTGTGGAGACGAATTACTTTAACACATACAGTATGTGAAAGTCCGATCATCGTAAAGTCATGAAACAGAGCCCAGTCAGCTGATTTCTCGAAATCTTCCAGCCAACCTAAAGCTTTTAATTTTAGGTCTTTGACAGTGCAAAACCGATGCTTTGAAATCATAGATTCTATCGCTTTTAATGTGGAAACAAGAGAAGGAACCTGCTGTTCATGTTTTGTAGAAGTTATAAATAACCAACTACACACGCAGCTGTCCCTGAGTCTGCAATTATGAAAACAGCCTTCTTCAGAGATAATACCACCCATCTTTTATGAACGCAATCCCTTACGAAACGGTCTGTTATGAAATAGTCTGTTATATACTGGTCGGTCAATAACTTGTTCTTTTATAAATGCGTTCTGTTTTGATGTAGTCTCTTACAAATGTGGTCTGTTAATATGAACATGGCCTGTTTACGGATGTGTTCTGTGATGAACTTCATCTGTTATGAACGGGTCTCTTATGATTTGGTTTGTTAAGAACTGGTCTGTTATGAACATGTCTGTTTCGAAAGGGAACCCGCTAAATGACCAAAAGCCATCAGACTGACAACCTGCTCTATACCAGTGTTGCCAGTTTGGCTTTTTTAGGCCAAATTTATAAATTTGGACCTTTGGACTTCTTCATTTTTGAAAAAAGGCCAAATGAATTGTGGCTTTTTTGGCCTTTTTTGACCAATTTATTTTTATGTGGGTTTAGCAGATTTAAAGATGATCTTGGCAGATTTCTGGACACTGTTACTGGACACAGAATGGTAAACTTTTACTGCAAACTCTGCACTACAGTAGATTTTTATAATTTTTAGTTTTGGTGTTTCATGCTTTTAGTTTTGCTGTTTCAGGTTACTCCTTCGCAAGACCCAAATTTAGAGACGATTACTTATTGAGTGAACTTTATTCTGTATACGTATATATTGTCTTTTAAAAGTGCTGTGCAACCTGTAATGGGTGTTTCAAAGTGTCGTTGGGTATTTATCTTGTATTTGACTTTTTTGGTGCTTTCTGGCTTTTTGTTGATGTGGCTTTTTTTACTCATGACCACCTGGAAACCCTGCTCTATATAGTCGTTGAGGCATTATTGACTTAAATTAGTAACACCAAGCTGTTGTATTGTTAACGGTGACTCTGACGTAACCCGGTTCTAAAATAAGACTTCGCTGTTTTTTCCTTTTACAAACAGTGCTCAGAACTCCAGATAGTGCTTTGTGACGTAAACAAAAGAATTTTCTCTTGTAAAGGCTTGCAGAAGTATGCTTTTGCGATTGTTATTCATAGCAGGGTTGCAATTCTGCTATCTTTGCCGATCACAAAACGTGGAAACCAGACATCTTCATATCATCGCACCGCAAAAAAATACTTCATCAACCTTTCACTTTGGAACTTCAATTGCTGTTAAGGAAGGGTAGGTTTCGTGTTGCCACATATTTATTTAGAAGTGTTGCCTTCAGCTTTAAGATCAGGGTCAGCAAAGGTAGAACTTTTAGGAGGAGTCGCCACAAACAAGGGATTTCAAAAGCGTCACTGAAATATGCAAAATAATTTTGCTGCTAATGCTTTGATTGAAACATTTATACACGCACCAGAATAGGCAAAAATGATGTATTGTTGTGACCAAGCTTGAGAGTTACGGAAAACTTTGGAAAAGACATTGTGTCCAAAGGTATAGCAACTGTAACGGAAATTTTGAATCTTCAGATTATTCTTAATTGTTTTTCCTGCGGTGCAAAAGCAATCTACAAAATTACATATTCATTTTAATTATATTGCATTAGCAAAAATGTTTTCAGAATTTTCTGAGAATAGCATGGTTAAGCAAATGAATTTGGACTTATCTTAAAATCAGATCTACCTTTCAGTAATAAATGCCAACTTCTTCATAAAAGTGTGCTCATATTACAAGTGTGCTTCAATGAATATGACAAGAATTACTGGAATTTTCAAAAATTAGCTTTGACTTTAACAAATCAGGCCCGAGTGGGCGTTATGGGCTCAAACCCGCTGTACTTTTACTCCATTTGAAAAGAGTTTCGAGCTTGTTTCATCAACTTCAAATAGTATTTTGACTAATTTCTAAACTTCGCAAGGAGAATAATCCTGTTTGTGTTGCTATGAAAAGTTTGTTTGAACTTTTGTGAATAACGCTACTGATGAAGTTTGCGAGTGTCAGACATTTGCGTTGCAGACCAAATGTTGTAACATAAAATATCACCTTTTCGTAAAAGTTTAATAAAAGATGCAACTGATGATATGCTCCATTTTACATCTCTACAACTGAACTTCTCATATCGATCAGTGCAACCCTGCTTACTGCAATTGCCAAATAACATTTCAAGACAACTACAAGGTTTTCTTGCTCTGTCAGAAAAAGATTAGTTTAAGATTTACTTTGAACCCACAAAAAAGTTACGACAATTTGGCAACTTCAATTTTCACAGTGTAGCTTATCCAAATTTCGCTTTCAAATGCACAGGCCTTTTATATTCCAATACAATTTTAATCGAAGCAGTCTTGCAGGGCAAAATATTGATCTTTAATGTGGTCGTTTTTCGTTTAGCGAATACAGATGGGCCTGCTGCGTGTAAGGAAATACGATCGGAAAAGTTGACTTGTTATTTGCATAAACGCAAATATAGTTATCAAGTGAAGCGCTTAAATGTTCAAGTAACCTGGTACGAAGATAAAAGATAATACTATTTTACTGTAAATGTTGGAGGCAGAAGCTGTCTCGCTCTCGGCACAAGGCTTTGCATCAAAGCAGGAAATGTACTTCGTAAAAGATAATTAGTCACCATTGCGTAACAGATTGCCTCCAACTTTATTTGTCGGAGCGCCTTCCTACACACCCGCTTCCAACAACAATACCACACCCAGAGGCACTATTTACAGCTGTCCTTTTCAAGGTCGCAAGCTTGGTTTCACAACCTGCAAAGACAGGATACAATTCAGTAAGCACTTTTATATTTTGATTGATAACTTCAAAGCAAAATAACCGTGTAATTTGACGAAGTTATTAGAGACGGTTATCAATCTCTAGCGTTAGATCTGAGCTTTGCAAAAACATTTACAAAAGCTAAATAAATTAGGTCATCAATGACCGTAAGGATACCTCTGACCGAACACCACTGGGCAAAACTTTAAATTAAATTGCTCTGGAACAAGTACTCCATCGAACGCAAACAGCACACAAGAACAAAAAGTGTGTCAGTCAATACAGTGATTGTTTCTACCAATTCTGAGGTATTTTTTGCATTACTGAATATTGTAACATCTTTTGCGGGTAACATTGTCTAAAAATGCCGTATTGCAGAACAGTAACAACCAAATTGTTTTAAAGATTAGGTCAATGGTCGAGGTAACTCATGAATTTGTAAATTGTATTAAGTCTAAGCGGTATACGTTGTGGTTCCTAATCGAACCCATGTACAGCTTTTTCTATCAAATTAAGTCGAATCATTTAACGTCGTTACAGCGCACGACTCGATAACTTTTGCATGGAAAGTGGTCAAATTTTTGTACTATCAAAGTTGGTCTACCAAAATGTGGTGCGGCGCAAGTAGCCAAGTTTAAACTCCGGTTTAGACTGTTGCCAAGAGTGATGTTCAGAATCACCAAAACTATTTTGCGTTCCTTTGAAGCAGGGTAAGAAAAAGCATGGCTTATGTCCACGTCCAATTTTGGGGCGAATCTGCTATGATTGTTCTTGATCTGAAGAGCTAGCCTTTGTACTGTACCCAGCTTCATGAAAGATCTAGTTAGACTTGATCTTGCAGAGTGAGCTTGGCTTAGCCGAGTTGCCAAGTAATGCGATAGCTCACCAAAGTTGTACTCCTTCCATATTTAATAAAACAATCAGGTCAAACCCATCATTTAGGTCATAGATCTCTTGTGTCAATATCCACATTCTCTTTCATAAACGCAATTCGCACCAAAAATCTCTATACGTAACTTTCACCACAATTTGACGGTGAAACGATTTTACGCCTGTGGTCAGTGCGCCAGTAGTAAGGCTATGACGATATGTCAGACTTGAACTATCCATTGATGCTGAACAAGAAAGTTGGCACAGGGTAAACTGTAGCGTAGCCAGCCCAAAAGCTTTGCGGGACCAAATTTTTTTGACTACAAGCGAGCAACAGTTTTTTGTTTGGGTCACCGACTCTCAAAGCACATAACGACAAAATATGATAGAAAGTTGGGGGATGGCCCCCCTGGCTATGCCTATGAGCGTGAAGTTAATAGAATATCGAGTTGGTCAAGGGTAACGCATTAGACACAGTCAGCATATGACCCATAACAGGCTGAAAGTAAAGTAGGTGAGTGACCAAGGCTTTAGTCAAGTCCGTGTTGATTTGTCAATGGTCACAAGTCCTTGGAGAACTGATCAAAGAGCTGAGCATAAAGCTGCACAGACACCGTTAAGTTTGTACAAAATTTTTTAATTTATGCATTCTAGATTACTGCATTTGTAAAGAACATAACTGCTTTTCCGCTCAAAATATTATGTTTAACTTGTTTAAAATTTTGTTTGTTTCATTTTCAGAAAATGAAGGTGCTATGGGAATTTCAATGGATTTGGATCCAAATGGAAACCAATTAATTGTTAGCATATTTTTGTAGTTGTAAAATACTTCAGAGTAGCCCTTGTTCATAATTATGCATCATCACTGTATAAATGTAGTGCGAGTATCAGAGATGTAGTCGAGACCTAAGTTCGAGACCGAGACCAGGTTAAAACCTCCAGACCGAGGCTTCATCAAAAAATCAAAGGCGGAGACTCGAGTTTCGAGACCGAGATTCGAGACTTAAAAAATTGTGGATTTTGCTAATATTTTTCTAAAACTTTTCCGAAAAATGCCAATACCATTTCGAAGTTGAAATTGTTTCGAATTTCTGACATTTTACCTACCTGCCTTAGTTGTTTCGTATCTGCAAATACAACAGACAAAAAACACCTTAAACTGCAGAAGTTTTACTAAGCCATATTGTTGCAGTATTCAAAGTTTCAAGTCAATAGGCTTGTGATCGATACCTGTAGCCTTCGAGACGGAGACTCGCAAATATGGGTCGCGATACTCGTCTCGAGACTGAGACCAAGTCTCGTGGCTCAATCACTGGCGGCTTTAATTGCTTTGGTATTGAAAAGAGATCAAAGTAATAACAAGCGGGGTTTTAGATGAGACTTTCTGCGGGTAGCAGATAGATTGGGGATATCAGCTGGTTATTCCACTACTGGGTCCCAGACGCTAGCCCATATATTTGGGGAAAAATATTTTTGTGAGTTTCTATACAATGTTTCGTTGCAGCAATATTGTTTTCAATTTTATGCAGCTGCCTCGAGACTAAAAAACTGCTTTTGTTGGTACCCGGGTAGATCGGATTTTCGCGTCCTGTTGAAATTACTCTGATTAAAGCTTTTTTTGGTACAATAAGTTAATCGCGTCGGGGTAGCTTTGATGTGTTTGATCAAAATTTTTACATCACTGCTGCCTAAGACATTTTAATTAAGAAGTCTATATTGTTGGCCTTTAATCGATCGGAGATGAAATTCGCATCATCTTGTGCAGATTTTCTTAATTAAGTCCAATTGGTCTTGTAGTTTTGATGAGGTTGAAAGCGTTTTTCGATGGCATCGCTATGGACAGGTGGACCTAAATCACGTTTTTTTTCAGTCACGTGGAGTCTAATCCAATTAAACGTAAAGTTTGTCCAATACGTTCGCCTCGTCGGTGTACTGTGCACTTTTAATCCTTATTCTGTTTTCATCACTAGCGTAAGCCAATTGCCCGTATGACAATTAATGTATTTGTAGATCTCAGCATGACAGCTGATTCTGATTACTATGCAAGCCATACAAGTTTCGATCAGGGCCTGAGAAGCTGAGGGGCCCGACATCAGTCTTCGTACCACCCGGTAAAATTTTTCTCGGAGGCCCTGCTGCTGACTGTTGCAGCAACTACGGGGAAACATTTTTCACTGAACACAGAATTGTCAATGTGCTGTTTGTAAAGTGCCCCAAGTAAACAATATTTTGTCACTGACTTTGCATGTTGTGCTTACACATTCGGCGCATTTGCTTTTCTGCATCACACTGTAACTTTCGTTTCTCATGCTTTTACGTAATTTTCACAACTTCGCTGAAAACATGTCACATATGCTAATGTAATTCTACTCCCTTTAATGGTAATCTCCAACCCATTAGGGAAGAATTCTACATGGTTCGCTAGCGGCTCAGTGACGTAACAATGTGAATTTTTATTAAAATCCGCAAGAGTGACTCGGTGGGGTAGTTTTGTAACAACGTAGATCAAATTAGGTTCACTGAAAGTAAAATGCACTGAAATATCTGTTTAGACTGTAGAGTTTCTTGCTTTGAGGTTGCAGCCACCGTAATGAGCTATTTTTGTTTGATTTTGTTAAACGTATTCAACAACAAAATTTTGTTTGATTTTGTTAAACGTATGCAACAAAAAAAACTTATTCTATTCCGTAGCAAACTACCGTGAAGTTCTGACTCACTTCGCGGTAGTTAGCTACGGAGTAGAATAAGTCAACAGCAGTTGCTACGAAATGCAGGCAGTCGTCTGTGAAAAGACTTCGTTTTGCAACCAGCGCGTACTCTGCATTGGTACCCGCCTTGTTGATTGGACAAACGTGTCCTTTAATCGGATTTTCTGCAAGCTGACTGGAAGAAACTTGGTTCAGACCTCACCCAACCGGGCATGACATCCAATGCAGACACCTACGCACATGTATAAGAAATGTGTATACTTCCACGTCATTTTTTTTCTTGCTTTAAGTTTATGGGTTTCAAAATTTGGCCCGCGTTTATTTGTTTCGTCTTAATTCTTTTTCTGAAAAAACACGATTGTAACACTGTCAATACAGGACCCCTCAATTGATGTACTTGGTGGATGTATTAGAAAAACAACCCACATCAATTCATGATTTGAGTCACAATTACCGCCGGCCCGCGATGCTGACGTCAATCACGATTAAGGCAAGCGTGGTTGCCATAGTCGCGACTGGCGTCATAGAGATGATGCTACGTTCCTTTAAGACAAATTTCAAGCAAACCATCACGTGTAGATGTAGTTTGGGCACTGAAAGTAAAAGGAAATTTTTCTGTGAAAATGCAAGTCTTGTACCATCAAACCAATCCCTTTGTTTTTTGGAAATATTTATCCGAACATAACAATCATGATAGGTAAGCAGCAGTCACGGCCGTGGCTTACATATTCCTGATGTCGGTAAAAGTGCAATATCCGTGTCCAATTCGATTTCATAAAAGTAAACATCGTGGGCGCAATCCCACTCGTCGGATTTCACTGCCGACTTGCCGGTGCTTCGGTTTGCCTTTGATGATTGATCACGTCTGGATTTTTCACCTCAAAAAAATTAAGTTCACCTTCATTGCACAAATTTCATCTAGATACAATGGTTTGCTGGAAAGTTGTCTGATAAGAACGCAGCTTATGGCAGTCATAACGTGAAAGGAACTACAGTAGGTCGTTACGACGTAGGTCACGACAGTGGCAACCAACGCTAATCTTGCCTTCCTCTCTGAAATCCCCTGGTGTCGAAAGTCTTAATGCATACTTCACAGGTTTGTAAAAAGCGGCTGCGGTAAAGTTCTCAGCAATTGGTCCTACTAACGCAGCTATTCGTATATATGTGTTAAATTTTTTTTGGAAAATATCTGTTTAACCACATAAAATTTTCTGATAAACTAAGGCTCATCAAGTCGAACGTTTCATTCAAATGAAGTTTTACGCCAGCGCTCTGTGTACTTTACTATTCAAAGCCGTTTTCACTCAAATGTTTTTCTAATTTGGCCATAGCACTTACACGCAGCCTTCAACTATATTTTTGTGTTGAAAAAATTAGAATTTAGCCAAAATTGGAATAGCCTGTGTTACAACCTCTCCGATGGTGCTGCGTTGATTGTGTGATTCACCACGAACGGGATGTGCGTGAAGAACAACACCATACATATATGTGGCGCGAACAAGCAATAAT
>JGI24159J19872_10005346_pt1 | contig 16595 bp, 11 predicted proteins | sample Ectturendosymbi4_FD_19872 | JGI IMG/M metagenome (IMG submission 19872) | reverse complement strand
TGCGCAAGTTTTAAGTTGCCAAAGATTATGATTCAAGTGCAGGAAGGGAGCGCTTATTTTTGCAGATGTGCTTTGTAAATTAAGCGTTTCCGAAATTTCTTGGTGCTGAAATTCGCAAATTTACCTGACGGTCATTATCATCAACATGTCAGCTGACTCGAATGTTCCATAGCCGTGGGTCTGCCTCCTAGATAGGTGGCCCTGGTCTGTTGCCTTTGGGTGCGTCATCCGCTAAACGAAGCACGCCACTCGAGTCAGTGAAAAACCCTAAGACACTTTCACTTTGCTGGTTTATGTTGCCGTGCTATGTATTGTGGAATAACGTGTATCATGTAATGAATTCATACGCCTTTGACTGCTTCGCTGAGCGGCTGTAACTCCGAACAATCAAAGTCGAATTTTTTGGGGAGATCGGGATACGTTTACAAAAATATGACTATCCCTGTCTCGACGATCTTCATCGAAAGATTGCTGAAGATCTGTTGGTTCGACCTGCGATTCTCTGACTTTGTAATGGCAGGGTTTTTTAAGGTGTTTTCGGGACCTGATTCGGGTCCCTAGAATCAGAGAAATTCGGTTCCTACAGCTCCATACCGGGTACCTAACATTTTCCTTAAAAAACTGGTAATAGTTTATGTTCTTTGTGCTTTGGAAGCGCAATATGTGGTGACGTCATTGGAAGGAGCGCGTGTTTACGGATGACTGCACTGAAGTAGTCGTTTGAAAGTTGCGAGAATATTTGTTACTTTAGTGTTTTTGTTCTCTAAACATACTGTGTCAACCTAACGATTTTAAAACATATTTACACATAAAACACATCCAGTTAGTTCTATTGCGCGTAAAGGAGAAAAGCTTAGTCATGAGTGGTTTCAGCTTTGGGTGTTCCTCCTGCACTTCGCTTTTTTGTCTTGACCTTTTGCAACTAAAATTCCAGTGGTTTCGTAATAATGGTATTTTTAATCAATTTTGAAGGTACGCCAACCGAGCTAAAAACATCAAGAACAAACCTCACATCAACGAAGACCCGAAGGATGCCCTGCTTCGTGAATACCAGGAAGAAATAAAGAAATTGAGGGGTTTGCTTGCTGGCCAACTTGGGCCAGATGGGATCAAAGGTACTGCTTCCCGCCACGAGTGACGCAGAAAGCTTTTACGTCGTTTTGTTCTGGCGCGACCGTGAAGTATTTGGAGTCCTCCCATGGCTGCTGCCCCGCGGCCCTCCCCAGAGAAAAGCGGGCACAAAAATGAATGTTTTGGCGTAATGCGAGCAGGGTGAAGAGTTTCAGTAGAAAATGTTAAGCTTGCTTCTGGAACGCTTTCAGAAGTGTTCAAAACCATTTATTTGCTCTGAAAGCGCTTTCAGGGTCTGTAAACGCCCTCCCATTTACTTGTTCTTTTCTTCTTTCAGCGCATGTCGGAACCGGAAACGCAGGTTCGGTATTTCGGGCAATTTGCTCTGTTCTCTGTGTACGCTATCAGGCATGTGGTGTTGTTGGTGACGGTGCTGCTGTGGTGACGGGCGCTTTGACCGAGCTGGGCATGCTGCACAAGCGTGGTTACTTGTTTTGCGTCTTGCAAAGGACCGGGACACCTTTCCTTTGACAAATGCTGCTGCAATGCTGCACGCACCCTATTGGTTGCTTCGTTTTTCGTTTTGAACCTTTCGTTGCTAAAGCACCGGTTTTTGACAAAGCGACACTCCGCTTTAGTGAACAAATCATTACGTCATGCCCTTGTATGCACGAGCCCAACCAAAGCTTTACTGTCGATACGGTCATTTCCTTACTATGTCTGGTGTGCTTGTCTGCAAGTTTTTTTTGTTGTTGTTGCTTTAAAAGCGAACAATGTGAGCAGAACGCTTTGCATAACAATATCCATTAAGGTGTATTTCTTGTCTAAACGCTCTTTTGTTAAATTTGAGATGCCTTGAAGGCGATGAGGCGACTGAAGGGTGAGATAAGGTCACAATGCCGGTTGTTTGGTGATAAAGTTCACCTTTCTTTGAGTGATGCCGTGAAATGCGGAGACATGAAAGAAATCGCATTTGGAACCAACTATCAGGGATGAAATATCTAGTGAAAAAAAGGCAATAGAAAATGAAACCTGGAATTTTTAGCGGCTAGTTACCGTTAAAAAAGAAATACTTTCTTTTCGACAACTGACCACGTGCATCCCCATCAAGACCACCAGGTCAACGCGTGCTTAAGATTTTCTAAGTTTGCAATTGCTGCAGCCTCACCGGTGGGTTGAGTGAATTCATTTACAAGCTGTTGTAAGCGGCGTGATTTTCCTTTCACGGCCATCTGCCTGTTCTGTGTGAGAGGCTGAAGTCTTAAATTCAATGTGTTTAAAAAAAGTTACTGCCAAGTCCTGCTGCAGTGTCTTGCACAATTTCAAAAACTCTCCCAGATTTTACCGCAATTCGACATAAACCACTCACGATACCGCGTTTGTTTAAACCACGCGAATGAATGAAACCGCAAAGATGCGAAAATCCAGATTGGCCCGCGCCATTACTTTTGCGAATGAATGCTTCTCACTTAATCAATAGCATTTCTTGAAACCGAGCAATTGACACACTTCCGTCCTCGCGTCTTGTCACCAATAAATAATGCATTGTACTCTGCAGCCACTGCTGTACAGCCCGCCCAACGCAGTATAATATTAAGGAAACCTCGTTGTCCATGAGGTTTCACTTTTTCTGGTAGTAATTAACTCGACGAGATCTTGAAAGCGAATCGTGCAAGTTATTCAAATTAACATATGCGCTTGTAGAATGTTGCAGGCTTGTTTGTTTTAATTATTAATGACCCCCCACGAGTTCTTTCCGAGACACCCCTGGCCGTGCGTGCCTGTGACGTGGCAGCGATTCTCCTCAAGCATTCAGACATTTCGTCCTCAAACTCGTTTGATAGTTTAGTAAGTGAAATGGAATTGAACGGAGAAGGGCAGAAGAAAATGTTAAACAGGACGGGTGGAAGAGGCTGGTTAGGAGGATTATTCAAAGGTTTATACGCGATGCGTGTATATCGATTTAGTGACAAACACGTTTTAAAAGTTTGTATTGAATGCTGTTTTTAACATGGCTAGTTGCTGAATTAACTTTCAAACCATATCAGCCTTTTATTGTTGTGAAACATAACGTCGGCGAGATATGGCTTTCGCAAATAAAAAGCGTCCTCCGTCGATAGCTAACCGACAACAATCGTTTGCCTTCAGCTGAAAAGCTGAACATTCGATTGTTGCGACTGAACTATTCGCGAAAGTTATCTTGTTTATTTAGTTTTTCGTTATGTTTCAAGTAGCGCTTGTCTAAGTTTAGAATTGTTTGTGTCCACAAAATTAAAACAGTGAATTAAACGAAACGACAACCCAGTTAGTATTTTCATGTCTTGTGAAACGTTACTAACTGTTCATGCTCATCGGGCTGCAGACCATACCAAAATGATTGCACTTGCCGTGTACCTTTTTTTTTCCTATTACGCACAAACTCCGGCTTCACGGAGTGCACGTGTTTTGCTTGGAATTAGTTTCTTGGTGATAGAGCTTAAATGCTGGCGCCGTCTGGTTCGCTTGTTTCAGAGGTTCCCAAACTTTTTTCAGCGCGACCCAAATCTGAGTTAGATGGACATCTCGTGGTCCAAGTCTCAAAAAGCGTGTGTTAACATGAAAAAAAATATGATTCTATGGATGGTTTTTGGCAGTAAATTGCAAAGTTCCTTTTTATTGTAAGAAATCTACGCTTTTGACCCAGGTTTGGATCGCCTCGGCGCGACCCATTTTTTACCCTTTGCGACCNTTTTTGGGCTGTGGCCCATACTTTGGGAACCACTGACTTGTTTGGTTTGTTGCAAATTTTCCTTTTCCCTCGGAAAGTACCACCGGTTTTTATCGAACTTGTGCTTTGCGTACCTTTGCTTTGTTTTGCCTTTTATTTTTGTGGGCTCAGCAGACCCGCTTGGCCGTGTGCGTTCTGCTTTGTTTCACTGTTAACTCCTCGATCCTTCGGCCCTGCGAGCCAGGAGTTGTGGATTTTGCCGTTTTTAGTGGCACTTAGCATCGGGACAGCCCCGCACCAACCTTTGATCAGGAGTTTGCGCGCTTGTTTGGTGCTGCGGCAGCTTGCAGCGCTCTGTGAGTAGTTGAAATAAACTTCTAACGTTTTGGAAGAAACAGCGTTGAAGTTCGAACTCGCGGTCTGTTCCAAACGGCTAATTTCACTTTAATTTGAAGAATCGTATTTTTATAATTCGATTCCAGCGTCTTTTGCGTCATTTTCACACACAAGATAAAAAAGTTCAAGAAATCAATAAAGTCTCCAAGTTTAATGCGCCAGTGGTGAAGCTAGCAATGAAAAATGTTAATGAAGAAGTTTTTCCGACAGTCAAAAAATTGCAAAAATGTCTTTTTTGTGGTGAAAAAGGTGGCGGCGAGATCGGCACACGAGTGGTTTGCATGTTAGCACGGAGTGTGCTTTTATGTGGTTTTCAACAGCTTCAAATCTCAAACGTCTAATTTGCAACTCTTACATAATTTGCTTGATGTGGTCTTTCCAGTTTCTTGGTGATAGCGAAGGGTCATTTGTTTGACAGCATTGCTGGAAGGCCAGTCACCGGTTCAGAAGTCCCGAAGCGAAGGCAGGCAAGATGAAAGCGAAGCGGACCGGGCTAGAGACGAACAAGCAGAGCAGATCAAACTCGTAAGTAACGACACACTGGTTCGTTCCGTATTTTTTCTGTAGCAAGTTAAGTAAGTTTCGCAGCCGTGACGTCGGTCACGGGGCTCTTACTTGCGAATAAAGCAAATTCATCCCCAAAGCAATAACACGAGGTTGGTTTCGGTCCTGAAAACAGCTCTGTTTTCTCGATTGCATTTTACCCCCCTCCCCCATATTCAGCCTCATCTTCTGTTCTGGCAACAGTGTTGCGCACAGAAGGCGAGTTTTGCGATGGCGGTAAAAACTGGTCACTTTGATTTCGCGTGTGGCGGCAGTAGCGCGAGTTCCGCATCAGTCTTCGTTGGCAGCAGTTCCTAATCTTAACGCTGCCCTTATCGACTTCAGCGACCAACCGCGGCGAAGAAGGTTTGCAAGCTATCGTGTCAGCTGTTGGACTGTTCGCAAACAAGTACATTGCGTTGAATCACGAATGGAATATTACTGGAAATCACGCAGTGAGAATGCACAAAGCATTAAAGCACTAATGCATCCGCTGTACCGCCATTAAAAGTTGACACTATCGTCTTTCCATCTACCGCAGATCGAGAACCGAAACACCCGCTCTTACGTATCGATCTCTCGCTGTTACTGTTGCTTTCAGGAATACGAAGGCAAACTGTCAGAACTGAAGCAAAGATACGAGGCGGAGCAGATGAGCAAAGCAAAGCTGCAGGAAGACATGAACAAACTCAAGACGCAGTATGACCAGCACGTGGCTCAAACAGGTACTCCCTGCTTGTTTTGAGGTGTGACCACGTTAACGCCTTTGCTTCTGACCACCTTAATGTCTTGGCTTCGTCCAGCCGCTGAATACGGTCTTTCCAAGCGCGTTTGCGTGTCCTGCACTTGAGGTATTTTACAAAACTAGCGATTTTATCAAAGTTTACCATCGTGGTTAAGAGCTCAGTTTTAAGGATTTGCTGTTAAGGTTATTTCTGTTTGTCCGAAACTCCTTAGCTTTCTTATATACCTGCTCTTCATTGACACAATTTTAGTTTTTTGCATAAAACATCTTGAAGTTTTTTTATCAATGCGGTAACATGCCGCAAATTACTCGTGAAGAGCGGAAAAATGCTTTAAAAACTATTTATCAACCTTTAGTGTCTTTTTTTGATTCGGGTTCTTTTGCAGGTTTGACAGGACAAGCCTATGGCCGCACGGCACAAGAGGTAAGAAGCGACGCTGCTTCTTGTCAAGTTAAATGGTTGCTTCTTCATGTATTTGTTGCTTATTACAACTTCTGCTTTTCTAACTTACACCGATCTCTTGTTGCAAAACTTTCATGCGCCTTGCACAACACCATCCGGTAAAGTGTCAATGGCTTTAGTCGATTGTGTGCCTTGCTACGCTACTACGAGTGTCATGTTATTAACAAATCTGTCTGGAACAACCCCACGCAGTTTAAAGACATATTTGCTCCTTTTGCTGGTCTGCTGAAAGCATAGTAAACGCAGAAGACATTTCAGAGCAGCAGTGTGTACATGCGGATGAACTTTGTACGTAACCGTCGAATATTCCCGTCAAAATTTGTCTTTCCACGGCCTGCTTAGCGGGGTTAAAAGTTCCTCGAAACGAATGACCTTTCCCCCTCTCAACACCTCGCCAGCTGCCACACTTGGCGTCCTACCGGAAGCACCCAAGCGATCCGAACAGCTCCTCGTCCTCGTTGCTCTCAACGTTGACCGATGACGAGAGCGACAGCGAGGCTTTTAACCGCTTCCTGGGCGCTTCAGATCAGTACGACACCGATCTGAAAGTATACAGGCAGTCGGCGAACTTCATGCTCAAGCTTTCCGAGCTGATATACAACCACGCCCTGCAAATATCCGTCCGCCGCTCGATCCACGAAAGGGCGCCCCACCCACTGGGCAGGCTTGGCTCATCCGTATGATTGCATCCCTGTCCTCGTGGTGCATGATATGCTTGGTCTGCTTGTTGTTTGGTGGGAGTTGGTGCTTTTACATGGCCTGGGAGCTTGTGATATTCCAAGACATGGTTCCGTGACTGGCGCAAGCAGCGACTCCTCGGACGAGAACTTCAGGTTTACTCCTCATAGTGGTCTCTGGTCACAGTGCCCGATTTTTTATTTTTTTCAGTAGTCTTTATTGTTTTGCTTGTAGCAGTTTAAATATAGATCCTCGTGGCGGCGCAACCATTGACGCAAAGCACGGGTTCTTAACTTGAGGTCCGCGAACCCTCAAGGGTCCATGAATGCGTTTAAAGGGTCCATGAATCAGGACTAAACCACAGAGTGCTTCTCATTCCCAGCCGATGCTATAAAAGATTTCGAAACCCGAGCATGCCAGTCAGGGCGTACATTCCAGAATGTTTTTGATCGGACGCATTTGAATTCTTGCATGCTTTGTGTGTTGACCAACACTATGATGTGCTCAGAAGCTCCTTCGATGTTCGTCCAGTCTGTAAAAATAGACTGCTTACCATGGTTCCATTACTCTGGTTCGAATTGAATTTGGTGTCTGCAACTCGGGAAGGCGAAGCGGACAATTGCCCCCTAAAGTTCGCAGNAATTTTTATTCTATAGTCAGGGTTTTCTACGATTTGTAATTTCAGAAGATTTCAACCTTCCGAAATCCTCTTAATCTGCCAAATTTAACTTGTTTGCTACCGTATTTGTTAAGAATGCATTTTTAAAATGTAGGCGTGGCATTTTTTTGTAATTAATGCACAGCATGCCAAGTACAAACTCTGCAGTCAAAGCCGAACTGTGTCTGCTTTCAGGTTATTTTGATAACAGAGCTGTTGTGTATCGTGTGAGCAATGGAAACTTTTGTTGGATCTTGCAAAACTTCCCAATATGCTTCGTGATGCCCGGGTGTAAGTTAGGGGGTGCTGGTGCTGTTGGTGGTCTTGAATGTTAAAAACCCGGACTGGAAGATTAAAACTCATTCGTTCAAAGCACTTGCTATCAAGTGATCCGCTCTGACAATCTCTACATCATAAAGGATTTTTGTCCTTCAAGCAACTGACGAAATTATGCGCTGTTGCTCTAGTATGCTTCGTCCTATAAAAGATAACAGAGTTGGCGCGTGTGAGTTCGTTTGCAGTTGACCGCGGCCTCGCAGTGGTGTCGCGATGACAACGCGCGCGACGCTTGCTTCGTTAACCCTGCTCTGCTCAACTTCTCGCGGGAAAGTTCCAAACATCTCGTCTTAGCTCTGAATGCTTTGCACTCCTTGCAACAGATCAAGAGCACCTGCGTGATTAGTTTCGTCATTTCCGTTAATATACCGGGGTTGTTTTGTAAAGTACGCCCTGCGTTTTTTTGGTAATACTTTTCTTAGCCCTGCTGTGATTTTTACTGACATTCGATTTGTATTTAAGATGGTCTCGACTTCAACCTCCAGTACAGATGTTGGTTTCTACGAATCATCTTTCGAGGTATAGTACCGTAGTTATACAGTGACCCTTGTTTTCTATTTCCATGCGTGCGTGCGTGTTGTTAATGTATTCCCATTTTTGTTGTTCGGATCTATTTCTTTTATTTTTTATTCTTTCACTGTTTCTGCACTGAAAAGATCGTTTTTTAAAGAAAAGTTTTATCACCCGTCACCAGCCCCCCTGGGTGCCCCCCCTAGCTGCATCACTAATGCGAATAAAATTTTTCAGAACGGTCGACTGAGCAGTGATTCTACATCTCAGCAACAAGGACAACAGGTTAGAACGTTCCTACAAAAATTCTTTTGTTTTTGATCGTTTATATCGCGCTAACAATTTCTGGATGGGTTTGATAGAATGGTCAACTTTATTCTCGTGTCAAATGGCTCACGTCGTTTGATCAAAACTTTATCAAGCTGAAATTTGTTTTAATACTGTTTTAGGCAATTCTTCTGTTTAGGTTGCCGCAACAACAGTGAACAATATTGTATCTTGTAAGTAAAGTGGAAGCAAGTGATGTTCAAGACGCAACTTAATCGAACAATGCAAGGCAGTAATTTTAGGGAAACATGTGGTCAAAAACTGTATTGCATCAATATTACGTCGCAAACGCATTCAAGGACCGCAACTTTTCCTGCCACGTTAAATGAGAGCATTTGTCTGCGGATTGTTGCCAGTGACGACTTTCGTCGGGTGCGGGTGACGAGGGGTGGCCGTCCCTCCCCGATGGAATCCCACAGCAATGCGGGAATCGTTTCCCAATGTCTGAAAAATAAAATATCGCTCCTTGCGCTTAAACAGTGGCGCACATTGGAAGAAATAAATAAACGGAATTAATCTGTTAAAGGCACGGTTGTGGAGCTGGAGCCTGATTTTTGGCTCCGGCTCCGGAACGGTCTGGTCCATTGAAAACTAAAAACCATTGTAATGTTTGTACAACTCGCTTTCCCAACAAACTATTCCTGTGGAACTGGAACCCAAATTTCAGGCTCCGGTTCCAGCCATCCAAAATTGCTTGGTGTCCTGCTCGACAGCCCTGGCTCAAGCGCGGCTTCGGTAAGGATCGAACCCAAGACCTCGTTATTACTAGGCATGTATCTGCCACGCTGAACCACAAAGGCGAGCGGCAGTTGTTAAAAGGTAAAGCATCATTTGGTTGTTCTACTTTTTGGCCAAGGCCTAGTGCACTAGACTGAGTTAGTTTCTAATTTAATACTGTACCTGCGTTTGCTGCTNACCATCACAAGCACTAATCTTTCCCATTTGCGTGTGTTGCTTCATGTTATACTTAGTAAAATATTTTAGTTGCTCGCGTGCAGTTGCAGTCGTGCCGTAGAAGAAACTATCTTAGTAGTCGTGAAACCATCTGTTCTAAAATTTAATGGAAACACTGCATGCAGCGATGAGCAATAATCACACCTGGGTCCGATGGCAGGCAATAGGATTAATGGAACAAAGAGAAAAGCTTAGGAAGGCAAAAGTGTTTCGCAAAGTGTTTTGAGTTATATCAGTAGAAATTAGAGTGGTGGGCTATCATAAGCATTTTGCAAGATGAATTTTTAACCAGCTTCGCAGAAAACCACTCGCTGTTTTTCAAAAAGCGTGGTATTCCTTGGTTTCTGTACAAAAAATAGAAATGGCGTCAGCTTTTTATCTGTAGTCGTGTGCTTTTCTACTATGCTACGTCTCAGAAGAAATACAAGGAGACAAAGTATTCTTAATCTGGTTTTAACCGTAGTTTGTTTCATACCCAGGTTACGTACCTTACCAGCCGATCAATAGCTTTATTATGTATAGGACCATAGCACAGGAATCGAACTAGCGACCCCCTGACTTTGAAAACGACTCACGCCAACCTATTTGCGTCACAGATAAACTGCTGACATCGCTCGCGTATCTCATAACTACGATACGTCCGCGAGACTGTCTCAAGTTTCCTGGAAACCGTTTGCAAACTTTTTCTCCCATTTTTCACCAGGTGGCGCAATACATAGGCAGCTCATCGTCCAAGGAGAAAGGCGCGTTCCACGTTGCCCTTGACGACGACGCAAAACTAAGTGAGGACGACGTCATGCAGCAACACGAGGAAGCGTTAAAAAGGTTATGGTTGTTGCGGAGAAAAGTTTGAACTTCGGGAGTTTACCATTGGTTTAAAAAGTGATATATTTCCACGGCAGCAACATTGTGTTAGCTAGACATGCGTGACGTCATTTCCGTCGTTTGACCTCGTTCAGGTGACGTTGAAAGCGCGTTACGTGTGAGGTTACGTTGGGTCTGACGGGACGCGAAACGTGATTACGTTTTCTGGGACACGTGACCTCCGCAAGTTCCGATCGAATAATTTTTGACTTAACCTGCAACAAATTTTACTCATTTTCACAGAAAAATCTTTCCCGCGCAGCGAAACAAACATATCATAATTTTAAATAAAATACTTTACCGTTGGGTCCAAAAACTGCAAAAAGAGAAAATGACCAGTATATTGCAAAACACAGAATAGAAGCGAGTGACACTTCAAGTAACCAGGGATCTACAAACATACCTGGGAACCATGTGTCGAAATGGACCGAGTATACACGTAAGACATTCATGAAGACCCTGATCTTCTGTTATGTGTTACCGTGACTTTTTGAAGAAAAAACTCAAGCAATTTTCGATTTGTCATCGAAAGTTAAGAAAAGTCATAAAATGACATATTTCTAACATTTTCCTAAGCACATGAATTATTTTTAATCCCTCGGGTTTTTCGGTTCCCATGGTAACATGAGTTTTGTGTGGTCGACACAATCATTCCCAGCGAATCAACCTTAACGCTGTGTGGTGCAAAGTTCCAAAATTCACAATCATCTTATGCTTATTACTCTGCCTTCTATTCAATCATTTGCAGTGGAAGCTTAGTCGTGACACGCAGCAATGGCACGAGGGCGAAAACTTAATCATTTCGGAATCAAGCCTTCCCCTGGTGCAGGCCCAAGACCATTTTATCAAACAATCGTTGCCTTTGTGACGAAACTGAATGCATTGTCGCGTTGCGCGCAGGCTTCAGATGTTGCAGGAGAACATGATTGGTGGAGAGCGCTCACGTGACGAAGAAGCGAAAAGACGCAGGCAGTCGCGTCGCAAGCACGTGGACGAGCGCAAGCAGCGATTGGCCAGGGCGGCCAAGCATGACGACGACGAAACCATACTGGACGTTTACGACAGCGTCACGGACGAAGTGAAGGCCCGCGACAAAATGATCGCCAGGCAAAAGAAACAGGTCACTTTCTTTTGAAACTTCGGTGCTCTGGGAGGTTAACGAAGGTTTTGTTTGCGTTGTGCACTTGGGCGTACGAATAATTTTTCCGAGGGGGCAACAATGATAAAATTTAATTTTGCCAATTTGAAAGTAAGAGAAAAAACTCTTCGCTAAAACGCAAAAGCAAATTATCATATTTCAAAAACCATGGGCCTTAGCCCCCCTTCACCTCCTTTCCGACGCCCATGGTCCTGGGCAGCTAGCGAGGAACCACAGAATACTCCACACCCGTTTAAGTGGTCAAGTGCTGTCCTTGTTTGCAGCGGATCCGTCGAGGGACCTTTTAACGACCTGTATGCGCGTTTTCGAGCTCCGCTGCTTGTTTGCTGTTGCTAGTTGTGTTTGCGCGGGTTTGGCGTTGTCTTCCACTTACAAACATGCAAACGTAGTATGGCTGCGGCAAGCCTGTTTGTGCTTCACTTCGTCGCGTTAAATGTTTAACGCGTGAGTCACCTCCCGAATCAGTGTCAGCCCGAAAACACTTCAAGGATTGCCAAAACCGCTGTAACGGTTTTTGAACCGAATTCGTTCATAACTCGCCGACCGGTTGCGCTAGAGAGTCCATGAATATATCACAAGATGCGGATTTTCGTGTACTTTCTTTTTCAAAAAGAGGGTAAATGGGCACCTTGTTTTTTTCACACGTCACAATGACGACCTCGCGACGTCACACTGTTTTTAAAATTGTTAAGTGCCAATTCACCCAATTTTTTTTAAAGAAAGTACACGAAAATCCGTATTTTACGTCTTCATTGGCTCTCTAGCGCGATCGGTCGGCGAGCTATGGCCTGAATCGCCCGAAAACCACTTTAGTGCCTTTCGCGGCCCCTGAAAAGTTTTTGGCCGAATCCAAATCGATTCCAGTCGTTATGGTCTACCGATTTCAAAATCGATTCCAGTCGTTATCATCCTTGTCAATGAAGCACAAGCAGACATTTCTGAAATTTGTCCGAAATTTCACGAAACTTCAGGTTCTGCCCGAGATGCACAAGCATAGCCTTTATATTTCCTAAGTTGTTTTCCGACGCATGTGATGAGCTTGAGCTCCCGTTAACGTCACGGCAATGTCACTTCTGCCGACGATAATCACGTCACTTCCTTTGTCCGACATTCACAGGTCGAAGGTTTGAAAATGGAGGTCGAGGATCTCAACTACGAGTTCGAGCGGGACAGGAGCGAGTATCTCGCCACGATACGAAGGCAACAGCGCGACCTACAGCTGCTCAATGTACGTCATTCTTGTGACGTGTTCAGATGCATACGTCATCCTTACCTCGCGGCGTTGCTGTGTTTCGTCGGTGCTTTTCGTGTTTTGTTTATTGCACTGTGACGTTTGCTGTTGCTATGGAGATTGTAGAAGCATTCGGGAAACGGTGAAAAGCTTCTAAAAATTCCAGATTTTGAATATTGTCAGTTTTGTTGCCGATAGAAACGAAACTTTCAGGCAAACCTGCTCTGCAAACGATACGCAAGTTTTACTAATTGCAATCAAAACACCCGTTTTCCAAACCTACCATTTCCCCTTTCTAATACAATATACTTTGTGAATCGGTTTTAGTAAAATTTTATTGATCTTACCGGGTGGGTTTCATCGGATTTTTTGTGAGTAGTTTTCATCGAGCAAGGTTATTTACGAATCAAGTGGTGTTGTTTGCTTGTCTCGAATTATGCTGCGCTGTTTGTGGGAACAGGCATCCCTTGATGGAATGCTCGAAAGCATTGTGTGTTGCTGCCGAGCCCCGGCGTCGAACCCGGAACCTTTCCCATACGCAGTTGTCCCCTGATCGTCCGGCCCAGCGTGGAGTGGAATGGTCAGATCATTCTTTTCGATTCGCAGGATATACTTTCGAAAGTTCAGCCTACAATTCGTCGAGATTGCAATTACAGCAACTTGGATCGTGTCAAGTCCGAAACGAGATTTGACGAAGAAAGACAAGAGTGGGTCCTTCCCGACCTGACCATTATCAAAACTTCGTTGCCAAGCGCAAGTGAGTGACCAGATAACAACCGAGCGGAAAATAGAGAAATTTCTCTCGTTTGTTTGCTGTTGTTGTTGTTTTTTGAAATTTTGTCAAAAACGTGTGACAAGAAAGTTCTCATGTATGTTCGGTGAATGGCCAGAATCTGCAGTGACTATTCCGTGCATTTTTGAATAATTTGTGACGTACGCTTCCAAGTTTTGAAGTTACGTTTTGCATATCAAAGTACAACACCGGTAACACTTGTGTTTGTAGACCTTGATTTATCGGGATTAGCGAAAGGGTGTGGCGTGGGCGTCGACTTTGCGCAGGGGCGTAACCAGGGGGTGCAAGGGGACGCAATTCCCCGGGCGCCGAGTCAATATGGGGCGCCAAATCACCGCATGGGCGCCGAAAAGTCCCAAAAATGTTGCAAGTACTTACTTCAATACAGTGAGTATGCTTCCGAAAGACCTCAGGTTCGAACATGGGGGTGCCTAACTTGCTTCTCACCTCGGGCGCCATCTAACCTCGTTACGCCTCTGTTTGCGTCTTAAATGCGCGGGATCTTTTCGCTCGTCCTGAAAGGCGGGTGCTTTCAAAACACTTGTTGTGTCCTGCTGGCTTAGTCCACCTCAATCCCACGATGTGCCACACCCTCCCCACGCCCTATACGACGTGTTTGCATTCGTACAAACTTTGAGCAAAAGCTCCATTCCGCCAGTCTGACGCGCAGCTTCCTTCCTCAGGTCCCCAAAACGGCACGCGGTCGTTGGTGGCCGACCGGGGCAACCTTCGTGGCCAGTCTCCACCAATGTCGGCCAGCTCCAGTGAAAGTTATTCTCAAGTGAGCTGTTCTTTATTTTTTTCTGTTTTGCTGCATTCTCAGACGTTTCAACAACGATTACCTTCAGAACTAAAAATCATGACCTGTCAGGGAGATGATCTCCTCTCCTTAATTGGTTCTTTACCTATTTTCATCACTCTTTCCTCCCTCCCTTTTGTGGAGCCTCATTTGGAGGGGGCGATTTGTGCTTTGACGCGAGCAAACAGCAAACATTCACATAAATAATTTTAAGGTTAGGGTCGAAGAAATAATGCAATTCTTACAACAACAACAACTGCTTCTACGTTCTACAAAATTTATACACTTTCAGTTAATTCACCAAACGTTGGCGACCTTTTCTTTAACTCAAATGTTTTGAGGGATTGGGTTTTCAAAAGATATCTTATTCCCGTGGCTATTGTCATATTCATCTGTGCTTGCTTTGTGTATTCTTATGATTAGACTTGATGCTAATGATGAAATTTACGGCCAAAGCTAATGAAGCCAAAGACATCATAGGTGTTTCAGTAACCACTGATGTCATGGTAACCGTTGCTACTAACAACAACACGAAATCCGATACTGCCCAGAGCCGAGTCACTTGCCTTGGCCGATAGTTTGTGTGTTTATTTGTTGATTAGAATGTCGAACCTTTATTTGTAGCGAAGTGATGAAGACAAATACTTGGAGAAGTTGAACAGAAGCAACAACGAACAGATCGCCTCCAACTATTTCATGTCCAAACGTCGTGTGCAGCAAATAGTGTCGTCGTCTCACAGCGAAGCTAATTCAAAAAGTAAGTTGTTGTGTGTTCGATTGGAGCGATGCTGTGTTTTATTACTTCGCGATTCGACACTTGTTTGTTTATTTATTTTTTATCTCCAGTACTTTCTCAGGGTTCCTATGGAGTCTGGAAAAGTATGGAAAAAGGTTTCGTCACTTTCCAGACTTGATCTGTTGACATGCATTCTGATAATAATTTTCTGATACTTTAAAATAGGGTTGATAATTTTACTTTCATCGTGTCAACGTCAAGGAAAAGTCAAGCCTGGAAAAAGTGTGGAAGTTTACATTCAAAATTATGTAGGAACCCTGCTTCCCGCTGTGGCAGATTGGGCTTAACTGCACCATAAGTTGCCCCTGTTTTTCTAACAATAATAACGTGTCGCTGACATGTGGTCTCATCTATCAATATCCCTTGCAGGTCGCTTATATGGCGTCGGGTCAGGGACCGTGTCCCCAACGTCCAACGGTTTTCCCCAAAACGGCGAAAGGGGCTCGGTTGCCCGAAGCTACCACCACCCCTCCCTTGGCCCGCCAGGCATGACCTCTGTGGGCAACAGCGCCCCCTACGCAGGCATAGAAGACCTGGTCCGGCGACCGCACAAGCTCGAGAAACTGGAAACACTCTCCCCCCTGCCTTCCAAGAGCAAAAAGAAGAAAAAGAAACCGCAAGACATGTACGACCACTACTAAGTACAGGCTCGCGCAGACCACGCCTTAGTATTTATTATAAACCGTTTTATTTATTTGAATTCGCTTTTGCAAGAAAAGCGAACAATCAACCTCGAACACTGTGGCAGCATCGTCCCTCCAGGAACAGGCCGCGTACGACCAGCTTTCACTTCCTTTTGCCCAACAGTTATGGATGCACGTTTTTAGCAATGGTTTAAATGGTGATGTTGCCTCTAGCAAGTTCGGATCTGTTGTCTCCGCACACCGGTTGCCTGGCCAAGCACCGGCATGTTTTCAAGACAAGTGCACTGGTTCAATGCCAGGGGTCGGTAACTGATATCAACCTGAAGTATTTTTTCGGTTAATCTGCAAAACGCAGTAGCAGGAACTCAAGAACGACGAGTACAGATTTTTGCAACAACTGCGGCCATTTTTTTCTTCGTGCAGTTGGGTCGCTAGTTGAATCGGTCGTCAGGGCGTTTGTTCGGTTGCTTGGCAACGTTAATTGGTTTGTTTGATGTTGACGTGTGTGGCAACGCGCTCAGCTTCAGCCGAAACTTTAAAGGGCGACAGCGAGTTGCCGCCAAAATTGCACGTAGCGGAAACGTTAATTGTCACGTCATAATTACCGATTCTCTCGAGCTGCGCACCATTGTGACACTGAACGCTTTTGTTTGCGGGCACTCAGTGAAATTTCACCGTCTGAACGAGAATGAATTCCTCCAAATTGAAAAAATCTTTGTACATCAGCTCTTGTGCTTTGCCAACTGTTGCGCTTGGCAACGGGATAGTGTGGCATTTCAACACTTCGTTTTGCTTCACCGTGTGACGCATCTGCTGTCAATTCTGCTTCTACCCAAAACGCCCGCCCCGTTCTCTGCACTTTCTCTCGTTCTTCAAGAAACCTTGTGATTGCAACTCCTCCACCGTTGCCCCCTCCCCCCG
>JGI24159J19872_10005344_pt1 | contig 16599 bp, 11 predicted proteins | sample Ectturendosymbi4_FD_19872 | JGI IMG/M metagenome (IMG submission 19872) | reverse complement strand
GATATATTTTCGAAGGGTTTGTTGTACAAGTTTTTGGGTGATAGGCCCATAACAGAAACAACAGGTATAATTTTGGTGTGTTTTGATGGCAAATATACTTGTGTCTATAAAAAATACTAAAAATTTAAAAATTCTGCTTACGAACTTATCACATTGCGGGCCGTGGGTTGGGCAGCCTTGATGTAAATGAACAGAACAAGGTATAGATTTGTTCAATCTTAAACAGTTTGAAAAGTAAATTATTGAAGAAAAGTTGTGTCGTCATAATACTTTTTGTTTATTTTTCAATTTCGTACATGGCTAACATACCATGACTTGCCCGTACGTTATTCAAGCTTTCTGAAAGTAGCCCACCGTAGACCGTACCCAGTGGCGTGTAGAGGGGAGAGGTAAACGCGACGACGGCCCTGGGCATCCAAAGAGTGAAACTGCAAATAATAAAATACTGCATCAAGGTGATTTTTCCTATTGTAAGGCTACTAACACATGCTGCATGGATTCAATTTTCGAAACTTGATTTCTTTGTCAACGCTAGTTTTCACGTACTCGAACGCCAGTAAGTCTCACCATCCTCAATACCAGGGAACCATACTCTTAAGTGTGCAGGACACATCCAATTGAACTGATAGTGACGTGACTTCGCCCAGATCAAGCTATCAAGGGAAAATCACAAAAAAGAATTGAAAAATAATTACGACAGTTTAAATTGATTTTGAGCCAAATTTCAAAACTGTCCTGTTTCGACTCGCTTGGTTTCACTGACTTTTTCATGCATCGCTAGTTCCCGTTTCGTTTCTTGATGTGGCAACCCTGGCTGTGCGCTAATACATCTTCACAGCTGTGCTTGCAATATGTGGATCATTTCAAACTTTGTCACTAATTGGCAGTTCAGGCGGATTCAGTTCCGTCGCGACGGGGATGCATTGGTGAGCTTCGCCCCTACAGACAAAGCCCCGAAATCAAATTATGGAATACAATGAATCAGTGGAGATTTTAACAAATTTTCAATACCAAGCCTCCCTGCAGAAAACGTAAAGCTCCCCTAGTGAGCACTTTCTGGCGACGGTTCTGGGCGGATTGATCCTAACGGATCACACAAACGCGTATCTGTTCTGTCCTCACAGTAGTTGTACGTATAACAGTCACATAAATACTGTAAAAACGAAAGTTTTCTTACTTATGCGTACTTATGCGCATTTTCAATTCTTGTGTAGGCTAGTTCAGCAAGTTTATAAAACTGTCAACCCTGGGCATCCGCCATCCCAGCCGCATACCCATACTCTCACTTTTAGGGATTTTGTCCCTAGATTGGAACTTTTGACCCTTTTTAGGGATTTTCGAAAAAGTATGAAAATGTGTGAAATGAACTGTTTTAGTTTATTTTGCAAATCATATTTGGTTCTATTTTTATCATTTTTCATTGGCACTCCGATTTTATGCTGCACCATCACAGATTTAGGGATTTTTTGGCACTGTTCTGGGGATTATTGGAGTTGCATTTATGGTAACCCTGCACATACCTTCTCTGCTCGACTGCTATTCGACGAGACAGTCGCGCAGCAATTTCTTTGTGAACCGCCCCATCGTAGCGTTGAAGGTGTTTGCTGCACTCTTTGAATGCACAACCTTATATTTGTGCAGTTGTGAACTGCGCTGACGTAGCACTGAGTATGTTCTACTCCACTGTTTTAACGCGTTGCCGGATATTTTTTGCAGTTACGAACTGCTCTGTCTTAGCGCTGAGTGCTGTCTTTTTCTCCGGTCTCCTATCTTGAAGCGCTAATTAATTTATGTGTATTACAATATTGACACATTGTAGGGTACAATAACGACTAAGGAGAGTGTGTGCAGAATAATGTGCACGCTGTGTCAACAAACTTCGCCTAACATCAAAATGACGTCATATTGTGACGTCACAAACAGCGTATATCCAATTACATTGACCATCATACGCCACTCCACTGCTTAATACCAGAATTTGTTAGGGGGACATGTTTGTTAGGGGGACATGTTTGTTAGGGGGACATATTTGTTAGGGGGGCATATTTGTTAGGGGGGCATACAATCAAGCAGTCGCCCCATGCATCGCCAGACATCTCGTCACTGACCGAACCTCATTGAAAAAAATGTCCTTGAAAAAATTTCAAGTGATCTTGCAACCCTACGTGCGGGTGTTGTCAACAGCAAGTTGATATAAACAGACAACAAGATGAACGATCCTGTTTTTGTAAGAAATTAAATTCGTATCTGAGTTTGCGACTCAGCGCAGTCATGTACAGCGGTGCGGATTTGTTCAATGACGGAAACAAAATGACAACAACTGAACTTTTCTGTCCCGTGGATGTTGTATAGGTGCGGTCTAAATTCAAAAACTTGATTTCATGACACTTCAATTCTTCCCATCCTAAGCTTGATCAGTGAAAACGGTGGTCCGGAATTCACTGTTTTGACCTTTATCCTCTAAATAGGAATTTTTGAAATACCTGGAAATTCATCTGCCTCGCAAGTTTGCAGCTAAGCCACCAGGTGTTGCGTCATAATGCTCTGTTGTTATGCGATATGGGAGTATAATAAATGGGGAGTGTCCAAACTCTTTTCAGGGGGCAGATTTCCTTAAAGCGAGGGCCAGAAGCCCCTGATGGTATTGTTTGCAAGATAGAAGATACAAACGAAAACCTTGTTGTTTAAGGCTCTTATTGCCACACGGCAAAAACAATTGCAAATTAAAGCATTCGAATATAACTGCTCAGAAGCGTTCTGCACTTCCTTACTTGCTGTAGACATATGGCACTTGTAGCGGAGAAGACAGGTTCAAGTCACCGCAGTGTTGTTCAAAACAAAACTGGACGATTTCGTGATTATTACGTATGAACCAGCCGTACTGGACCTGTCCTCTACCACACCTGCCTTGATTCTATTTGAATAAGAGCTGATGATGCATGCCTTGTCGGCGAAATATATACACTGTAAGATTTTATAACAGTGCCTGATTCTTTGCTGAGAAAGGATTTCTTTCGAAAGATACCTCCCCATAAGTAATTGTCCTTTGCTTCAAACCCTCCTGACTTTAAATAACTGATTTGGACGGAAGAGTTTCCCATTAAAAAACTCCACGTTGTAGATCTCGTAATGGTTCTCACCCCCCCTGCAGAAGGCTTGCCCCCGGTTAAAAACATCGTATAAACACTGCCAGGTTATTTTGTCCCGTCCGATACAGTTGTTCCATCCGAATATCGAGCTCTTGCACGCACGTGCGATTGCTTGGGTTTGTCTCAGTTGCGTAGCAACGTAGCCAGCCCAACAACTTGGAGGGGGCCAAAATGTTTGATTTTAGGCGAATGACACTATTTTGATTAGAAAAACGCTTCTCAAAGCACAAAATGGTTATATTTTCTAAAAATTCGGGGGGCTCCTTTGGCCCCCTCTGGCTACGTCTATGGTTTGTCTCCCTGTTCGCGTCTGCGGGCCAGGGAGGAAGGGCACTTTTTGGGACAGAAGAGGCGAGCGAAACAAAAACTTGAGCGCGTGTTTCCCCTGACAATGCAGTTATTATTTCCAGCACTCCTTCAGTGCCGTCCACCGAAGCACCAGCAGTTTGAATGCCGAGAACATGGTCCAGGACCTGCCACCCCCGGCCCCACAGCAAGTGCTCACATACATCAAGCACCAGACAATACCACGGTTAGTTGCCTCATGAACTTGGTTTTGTGCCAGAAACAGAAAAATGATGCGACTGTGACGAAACACCTCTGGTCGTGTAGCTCGGAAGCGACCGCTTTAATCCGATTTGTGCGACTGTTCCCACATGTTTGGCAGAAAAATTGTGATGTCGCGTTTTCAGTTTTATCCCAAGGAGGGGAGTAATGTGCAACGCGCGCTTTTTGTGTTAATTCACAACGATTCGGCCGTCCTGCGATTATCTTTCGCCGAGACTTGCTGTAAACATCGCGGCGATCTACTGGTGAGATTTCCTCCCCGGCCTGTGGTGGAATTCACGCTTCTGTACGAGGTCGTCGATGGAATGCAAGTGTTGCAGACAATTCCACATTGAAGAAGATTAATCGCTTGAGCTGTGACTTGCTGCCATGACTAAAAATAATTTGCCGCTGTCCCCAAAGCCTGGCCGGCACACATGTGCTGGATGAGACTTTTTTATGAAGTCAGCGCGTGGAAAACGTTTCTATTTACAACAGTGCGGTTTCTGGCCAACTCTTCACCAGGGCCTGACGTTAAATATGTCTTCATTTCAGCGCTAACAGCAAGAAAGGCCCGCCACCCCCACGTCGCAGTCTAATGACGCGGTTGTCAAGCAAGCGTTGACGCGCTTCGTCGCCTGGCAACCGTGCTTTGCGTCCATCTTGGGCGTTGGCGATTCCAGCATTATGAGTTGTTATATTGTGAAGCTGCCGGTTCCGTTAGACACTGCTTAATTTTTGCTTCGAATCATCGTCATCATCATCACGTGCAACTTTTTCCCGAATGACGTGATTCTGAATTGCGTACTACGTATGGGCTGGTGACGTCGCTTCATACAGGAAGTTTGTGTGGAAAGCTTTAAAAAGCATGCCTGTTGTTATTGCAGTCTACTGCAAAACGTGACAGTTGCTGGTTTGGAACACAACAAACATGGTATAGAATTGTAAACAACTTGCTGTGAGGAAAGTTTAACGAAGTCCTTTCGGCAGAAAGCTGTACTTGTCCCCGAAGATGTGTGTCAGTCTCGCTTATGTTGCTATCGAATTGAATCAAGAGATTTTTTCTGCAGTTGTGATCGTTGTTGGGCATGCTCGCTCACCGTGACCGTGGGTGGGCCCGGCTGGGGGCCACGTTTGACTTGCACCATAGGCGTAGACAGAGGAGGGCCAGGGAGCCATGCCCTCAAAATTTTTAGCATTTTGTGCTTTGAGAAGTGGCGTACAAAATAAAATACTCTATATTGTTCGCCTAAATTCAAACATTTTCCAAAAAAAATTAGCTCCCCCAAAATTTTGGGCTGGCTACGCCACTGGACCGTCCTGGCCGCTGCCCCCATTCGTGATTGCAAATTTTAAAACGCCCTGTGTTTAGTGTTTCCCGCTCACTTTTCAATCATTTTACTTCTGCCGCCGCGCCCCATTATTTGTTTGCGAACAGTTCAAGAAGCGTGTTTTTTTTCATTTGAATTTAAATCGTGTCTTCCCTGAACGTTGTTTGTTTGCATCGCTGGGGCGAGAGCCCCGTGTTACACAGCAAGAATTATGTTTCAAAAGAAATNGTNCCGTTTCAACAGGAACTCCCAACTTAGAAGTGTGATGTAAAAATGATTCAATTGGACTTCCGGAGTCGTACAAAAAAATCCGAATCCGCAACCCTACTTTTGATGCATCTCATCAGTGATTATATTCAAATNAATTCACGTAAAGCGATTAAAGATCTCCTGCCAAGCTTTTGTATAAAAAATAAATGGTTTATATGTTCGGCTAATTATCATTATCTTGTGCTACTCCCTGACTTGTACGTATTGCGTGTGTTTGTGGCTACTCCCTGACTTGTACGTATTGCGTGTGTTTGTGTAACTTAAAGCTGGTGGCCGAGATTTCTTCATTTGCGTAAAATCTCTTCTTCCAAATCACCACAACGTCGTCGGTAACCATTGAACCCCCCCATTCAGTGTTACCCACTAGCACATGGGGTCGACCCCCCCCTGGTGAAACACGGTTCTCTGCTGCTCGACACCGAAGTTAATGTAGAAAAGAAGTTTGCGAATTTATTTTCGTGTCGTTCGCGTAAAAATATAACAAGAAAAGGATTTTCTGTGCGGCCCTTCATGCGTGCGTTGATGATTATGATTGTTGGAATTGATAGTCGTCCAAAGAAAACTCCCTGAAACGAGAAGCACACAATGGTTAGTCATCGATTTTCCAGTGAGGAGGAGGGGGACAGCAGCACATTGAACGAACCGCGGCTTGATGTGTGGGAGGGTGTGGCCGAATATATTCACCGGTAAACAGTCTTGAACTTCAATAGATTCCACTAAAACAGACAAGAGCAGTAAATCACATTGTGCAGCAATGGCATACAGTTACTGGCGGACATGTATGGCGCACTCACCATCCCAAACAGACGGTGTGAACGATTCGACGACCCCTTCACATCTTTCCTGCTTCAGCAACTTCTGTCGTAACTTTTCGTTGTAGCGAAATTCACGGATCCTTTGAATATCCCACCTGCGTGACGTCATAATGGTCTTCACGATGTTTGGACTACTATGGTTTTTGATTTTATTGTAAAATTATACAAAAAATAGCCACGTTCTAACGCTGGAAGACGGTAAGAGTTGGTGCTGCTCGCACCGATGATGTTTGACGTTGTCTATTCAGATGTTTCTGGTTCTAGCACAAAGGTTCCCAACCTGGGATGTATTTGCCTATATGAATTTAACGTTAGCAGTGGAGAGATTTATCATTTATTTCCAAATATTTACACATATATCAGTGAATATTACTTTATTTAAAAAAATCATACCTTAATTGGTTAGTCATGATAATTAATTGGTTAGTCATGATAAAATATTTGGCGAAAAGTTGATTTTGTGCCATAGTAAGAAATTTAAGGGTGCACATGCTCATCTGTCGCAATGCTGAAGGAGTGGGCGGACAGAAGGTTTGGGAACTCCGATAACAGGGTTCTTGGACATCCATGGGGGGGAATTCAGTTCCACAGCAGGTCACACCTGGCTAATGATTTGCAATATGTACTTGCCAGTCGACGAAAAATATCATTTGTGAGCGAAAACATCTACTAGAGCTGACGCCTCTGCTTCACAACGCACAGCTTGCAACGATGACACAACATTCCTGGTTTAAGAGTCGTGATGCGTTGGACAAACTTTATCTCACCGCGAAGTTTGCTTTGTACGCATTTGAAATTTTATGTTTATTGAATTTCGCAATCATTCTGAAACAGGTGTTGCGCCAGATCACACTGGGGGCTTCCCCACACTCACATGACGTCATTCAGATACTTTAAAACACATTTGCGCTGCTCTATCATCAGGGAAGTGTAGAAGAGACCTGGTCTGTTGGTTAAGATAACCAGTGTATCTTGGTCACAGAAATATAAGTTGACCAACCAAGTGAAATCCCTATTTGCAGTCCAATACCAGCCAAGAGCCCTCCCCCCACAATGCGGCATGCTTTCAAAAGAACACCCACCTTTTTCTTCTTTTCTCTGACGTCTCGAACTTGCTGTGACGTTTCAAGTAAGTTTCGTCGTCGACGTTCTGACAGAAAACAATAAAGTGATGTTCGTTCCGCTTGAAGTGTGGCGCAGACGCTATACGCGATCAATGACGGCGTGCAACTTATTACTGGAGAAAACAACGCCAACTCTCTCTCTGGTGAATTGGAGTTACACGGTTGACTGCGCTCCAATAGCAATTGCCACCGGTCGTCCGATCAATTATACGAGCGGTGTTATTGTGAATGGCTTGTCTGCGCACTCAGGCCAAGCTCCACTACCCATCTTGTACACAAACACTAACATTAGCAATCCAACCTAGTTTACATACCAACCACTCAGTTTTGGGACAAGCTTATGGCTAGGACTGGATTATCCGGATAGCGGTTAACCGAGTTTTTCTCCTATCCGATATAATTTTGTCGCTAGTTGCTAGTGCGTTTTGCGCTTTATCAGCAAGTATGGATATTCTTTGTTTCTAGACACGGGCGACCTAAGTTCTAATAAAACCAGGAAATTATTTTTTATAGAAGAGTGCTTCGCGTTGTAAGGTGAAGTCAGCGTTGTGCTTCATAAGAAGCGCGTCATATCGAAACCGTGAGCCCCAACAAGTAAAATTCAAACACCGAAGTGACTTTTCCCACTTTGCTGATAAACGCGAAGCCACGTGACTCATCAAACCTGGAGTAGAGGACAAAATTGACGGTCGGCCAATGACTGCTGCTCCAGAACGACTCGGGAAACAAAAGCACAAGTGATAGTTACACATCAAACCAGTTCTCTCACCTCAGTTACCGGTGGTACGTCACCGCTGCTCACGTCACTCACTCTCCACGTTGGAACTGAAAAATTTAACAAATTGGTGACTTATTGTTTGGCAAGTCATCTGTTCACAGGAAAACATGAAAACGTATCACTGACGCAGGTTACGTCATAGAACAGCGGTTCCTAAACATTTTTTAGGGCGACCCAAACCTGAGTTTGGTGAACACCACGCGACCCAAGACGCAAACATCGTATTTAAAAAATGCTTATTGTATGGGTGAGTTTAGGCAGTAAGTTGCCAAGTTCTATTTCAAAGTCAGAAATCTACTCTTTTCTCAAGTACAGTAGAATTTGTCTAATTCTTCATCGTTTAATTCGTCACTTTTTCGTCGGCCCCGGCAGAATTCCTATCTTTTGTGTACATTTTTGTTCGTCTTGATTCGCTCAATTCGTCACCTCTTTCTGTCCCCGAAAAGCGTTTTGTTCGCCCAATACGTCATTTGCCGTTTCGGTTGTGATGTTTAAGCAGTTAACATGTGTGGGAATTCGAACAAATTAAGGATCTTTATCTGAGAATTGTTGCTCCTCGCAATTTGTTTATCGAATTTATACACGAGGTGCGAAGCGCGACCCGACTCCCCATTGAGAGAACGCAGAGAGTCTTTAAAGTTTATTAAAGATTTCAAACGTGCTAGATTATACGCAGGAGTCTAGATAGAGTAGAGCAATTTTGTATTTTACTGCAACTATGTATACGAGTTTCTACGATAAAGTATACCAGCTGCTATGATAGAGTTTTCACCTGTTTGCATAATTCGTCGCTTTTTTTCTAATCCCCTTGAGGTGACGAATTAGACAAATTCTACTGTTCCTATACGCTACAGAGCGGCACAGACAAGCAGGTGACGTTGAAAATACACAATTCAGTTTTGGATCGCCTCGGCGCGGCTCATTTTTTGACCCTTCGCGATCCTTGTTTCGGTCGCGACCCATACTTTGGGAACCACTGTCATAGAAGCTTTAAAAATACACCCGGGAATAAACGATAAAGCAAACGATTAATTGGCGTGGGTAGTGTGAGTACAACAACATCGGGAAGTGTGAATATAACAACCCGCTGAAACACAGGTTGATGATCGATACTCCAACGATTCATACCAGGTTTCCACTACTCAGCAAACCCATGACGTAACTTTACTGTATTTATGATCCGAACAAAACATATAAAACCAGAACGAAGCGAAGCCGTAGCTATAAGGTGGATATTTGGCAGCTTGCTCGCTCGATGACTGGTTGTATTTCGTACGTATTTCTATTTATTATGACGCTGGAAAGGACAGCCTCTGAACCATTTAGGGCGAAGTCAGGCTGGCTAATTTATGTTAAAAGTCGACTTCGAAGATGTTCTCACCATAACAGCTACACAATTCTCCCACTTTGCGATGCTCAACAAAGTTGAACTTTACAAACGGATTTTATTTGAATAGAAACAGCGACGAATCAGTCATAATCAAGCACCCCTTACCACTATATGTAATGAGTTCTGCTCCGAAGTACCTCTGCACAAGCAATTTGAAGCATAAAACTGGGATAGACTTAACAGTTTCATCAACACTAAATAAGCCTTCAAAAAACTATACATGTTTTATTTTGAGACGTTTCGGATTATTCTTAATCCATCTTCAGTCAGAAAACAAGCAATTTAATAGCATGACACAACTAAAGGATCGTGACAACAAACGCATCTGCATTCAGGACTTTTTGCTTTTCAGTTTGCGGAAGTGTGCTACTTTCGATTTATATGATGCTAGAGGCCTCCACATAAATTTTACGTGCATTCGATTACAGCGCGATACGGAGAAATCATTACCATGTGGTTCTGAATAAGAGCATCACCTTCAGTTATTAACGACCCAACTACGTAAAAATTGTAACACAAATTCACACAAAAATTTTCAGGGGAACACCAACATTAGTTGTCAGAAACATCAGTTACTACTTAGCATAGCGAAAACGTTTAATGATGCAAATCATTAGGGTTGTGGGAAGCAGCTTCCCGGGTAGTGAGTAGATTACCCGCCCGGACTGTTTTTTTCTCGAAAATATCACTCAAACATTGTTACTGATAGATTTCGATTCGTGCAACTGTTTTCTACTTCGAACTACTTTTCCACGCTTTCGGCCACGCACAGTTGACCAATCAGAGACTTGCACTGTAAGGCCTCGTAAGTCGAACCGAGCGATGCAACTACTGTACATTGGGCCCCGGATCATTGATTGTGCAGACTTTTCAATTATCATCAGAATGTCGTGGAGTTCCACAGTTACAGTAGTGTCAACTTAACCCACTTCCAGTCCTCAAATTGTTAGCAAACTATGGCCCTGCCTGAGTCTCTCGCCTGATTATACCGAATGTTATCAGGGGTTGATTGGAATGGCATATCCAGCAACTTCCATGATGACATCTACAACTGCACTACAGTTTCATATCAATAAAGCAAATAGTCCAGCACATGCTCATTCTCTGTTTGCCATTATATTGGCTGAATTTATCGATTGTATCGACGACGCATATTATATAGTGCGTATATGGATGCACAATTCAAATAATTTAATATTCCAGAATCATTCACGAACAGCCAAAATCCTTCTTTGACAATTTTACCTTCCAGCAATGCAGCAAAACGGCATGAAGGTAATTCATTATCAACAACAACAGAAACACATTCAAGTACAGGGTTACTGCAGTGCAATTAAGGCTTTTGAAAAGTCGTCCAGTTTAAGCAAAACCTCGGCAGCTATTAACCCTGCACTCGAAAACGAGTTCTTTGAAGATGCTGACGTAGCAGGCATGCAGAGAAGCCAATCACTTTAGCAAAGGCAATTGCTCAGCGTTCTATAGCGCCACCACCCTCACGTGTCAGCAGTTATTTGGTTGTAAGTTTAACTTCACATAGCTTGTAATATGCTTTCTTCAATTGCTCATAACTTGCAATGCGAGCGAGTGACAAAAACAAAGAGCAAAATGCGGCAATGTTCGTTTTTCGTCACTCGCTCGCATCGCGTGTTATCAGCTATGAACAACACAAGCGTAACAATTGTAATCGTTCGTGCCACACACACACATGCCACACACACACGTGTCACACACACCACACACAGATACATTACTAATGCCGTTGTGAAAGATGAAAATCGAATCCTATTATCCGATATAAATTGCCATTTGTGTTCGTATAGTTTATGACTGGAATACCTCAGATTCTCTTTTCTGAATTGGCTATCACTAATTGTATGTTAAAGTATTGTTTACGTCTGATGTAGTAGTTTCGGAATTTGGGGTTTTTGTATTTTTAATTCATTATGAAACAACCAGATAGACAACTACATTCATACATTGAGCATAATTATAAAGTTGGGCATCTTTTGAGTTTTGGGTTTGACATTCAAAATCATAGGGGCCGCAGTAGCTTGGTCCGGGCATGGTTGAAACCAAAATGGATTTCTCGTTGCTGCTCACACACGCAACTCATCGATTCATGATTTGAGACATATACAACGTGCACGTAATTCTTTGTGGTGCAAACAGTACTGAAGTACACTGTGGCAGTGACTGACACTAGAAGAAACGAGGATTGGCAAGCCGACATTAATCAATGAAAGAGATTCTGGGCCTACGTCCTCGTAGAACTTGGGTATTAAATACACTTGTGACTTACGGATTTATGGTTAAAGAAGTCAATACGGATTATGTCTGCAAAACAAAAGTAACAAAAGAGCAGCCTTTGTTTTTACCCCAGGTTTGTTATTTTCGACTTTTCGCACTGAAGGTATCGAACCCGATGATAGGGTAAGGATCAAGTCAGTATGTAGCAATCATAATAAAGAATTTACGCTGCCTGAGTTTCACAATAGACAAAACCAGGCCCAAAACATTAATCCCAAATTTGATACACCTAGTTTGTCCACATGCAAAAACCGATTAGTAAGAGTTACGGCTTGATGGCTTGTTTTTAGATAGAAAATAAATATATGCCTAAACTTGTGAATACTAATAAACTTGGTCTGGGTCCTGGTTATAAAATAGTTTGTGACGCAACAAACAGTACTCATTCAGCACTTTCTCACTTAGATAGTTTCATTTATGTATCAGCTTTAACACAAACAACATACAGTTTTGCTTTTCTCAACTCGGACTAAATGATTAAAAACTCGGTTGTGTTTCCATCAAACCCACTTTTTAAAAAACCAGGTTTCTAATCATCCTTGTTTCGTACAGACATTATGGAAAGTACTGCGACGACAATTCGCGAAAAATTAAAACAATGGCGCATTCCAGCGGTTTCGGTGTGTAGAGGTGGTGAACACCACTGGGAAGTATGGTTAATAAAATTGGTAAATATGTTGAACATCACTGGTACTTTTGTTCTGATCAGTTAACTTCTCTTTCGTATTAGCTCTCAATCGCAAATGGTGAAACAGTTGTTCTTAATCTCGCATGGTTCACAACTCATTTTGTTAGTACGGTATCTAATTTCTACGGCCAACAATTTACGCAAGATATTTAAAAATTTTTCAGTTGTTAACGGTAAACCACACATGAACTAAATGAGAACCACAAACATGTCTACAGGTGCTTAAGTAGACCTTTCAACAGAAAAGAAATTAAAACACGTGCGAAACGTGAAAACAAGAATGAACTTGCTACAGAGCATTGCTCATGCCAAAACAATGTTGTCGTGGTTTGCCGAGACAGCGCTTGCTCGGCGATGCATTGTTTCCTTTTGTACGAGCACTTCGAAAACACTTCGGCATTCCGGCAACTCCTGCCCACCCTCCGACGGCGTCACAAAAGACCGATTATAATCGGTTATTCAACTTCAGTTCCGCGGCCTTCCTTTGTTGACCAATAAAGCCAGTAATCGAAAATGGGAATGACATTATTTAGTCGTAAACCAAAAAATTAAAAGTGCAGCTTTGAATAGACAGCCATCAATCTTCGCGGACGCAGTTGAAACAATAAAAGCTTATCATGCCTTTTCACGTCAATATCGACAGCACCACATTTGACCCTCCCCAACGAAATGAGGCTAAGATTTACTTACTGTGTAGCACTGCGCCATCTATCGGCGGGTCGTAACATCCTCCAGCCAGATCCGAAAGGTTAGACGTCCAGAACTGGCGATGGTAGGGGTGCCTCGTCAGGAGTGGTGGACAGTCATCGTCATCATCATCGTACTCGTCGTCTGTGAAGTAAAGCGCACGCATACGATGCCGGAACTTAAGATATGTTTTTGCTCAAATCTGATGAAAGGAACCAGACAATTGAGGGTGGCCGGTTCGCTATTCATTTGCGGTGCTCCGCGCAGAAGGGTTGAATGTTTCAACATCAGAAGAGATTTTTGTGAAGCTGATGAGTATTTCGGAATTTGTGAGGAATTTTGTTTTTGTAAGAACGGGCGCAATGGTGAATAATACTTTCAACCGGGTCAGACCAGCAACCGACAAGACATCATCACCAGCACCCACCGTCGAAGTTGCACTTTTTTGGCAAAATCCCGGAAACACCGAACAACTTTTCGTTGTCGGTTTCCTCCGCGTAATGGAGCGCTGGCGTCGACTCTTCCTTGCCCTCCTCCAGGGATGCGATGGACAGCAACCGAGCTATCTCCGTTGCCATGGCAATACAGTGGGGGCATCGATCGCAGATCTTAAACGCAACGTTGGAATAATCAGATTCGGGCGACTGGAAGTCTTTCGAACTGCCGGCAGGAACGAGCGGTGACGAGAGCAGACTGGACAGGTACTGGTTCTGACATCGCTCCACGAACGACATCGGCACAGGGACTCTGCACTTGCTCCTGGCGTCGACCGACTTCGCGGACACGTCACTTGTCGACGAGATGTCATTGATCATGGGGCAGTGGTTGTCGAGTTCGGGTTTTTTTTCAGTCCTGTCCGGAGTCGAGCAGTGCGGTTTGGGATCTTCTGGTGCTTTGATCGCGAGGTCGGGCGGCTGGTCGGCGGGCGCGCTCACGTCATCCTCCCCCACCGCCGGCATGTGCGATGCCTGGGGTGTCGACGAAACATCGTCATCGGGATTGGTGGCGCCATCCGCACTCCTGCCAAGGAAAAAAGGATTCCGAAATCGTAACGCGCGCAAACGTCCACGAAGTGGCAAACGTGTTCGGCCTTTCAAGCCCCAAGCGTTTTGATGCATACTGCCACAAGTGCCCAGTACCANATTCAACACTAGTTGCTCATGAAGAAAGGCTCTTATAGTAACTTATTACAGAAAAACAAGACAAAACGGTCTAACAGTGACATATACACAGGGCTACCATCGATCTGGAACCAAAAATAAGGACGGCTGAGGAAAATTTGATTTTATTATCTAAAAAGAAAACAATTGTTTCTTTTTGCACGACTAACAACAGATCATATATTTGCCTATTTATCCCCAGGAACCATTTGCTTCAGCAATGTTTTATTCTCGACTTCCTTCTTGTGATCGTCACGGAAACCGTTTTTTTCGATTGCTTGTGTCTTGAATCAATTAAATTAAACCTTCGCTACAAAACCAGCTTTACTAACAATCTTAATCAGAGGCAGACAGCTTGCAGTGTTCACAATGTCTGATAGTGCGTTACGTCTCTGTGCTACAAGATTATACTACTTTTAAGATGCCACAAAACCTTCATTACAAAATGTTCATGATGAGATAGTAATGATCTGTATGTCTATTAGATATTGCTTATCTAAAATTGTTACGGTTTAGAAAATAAAAAGAAATAAGGACGCAGGTCAGAAATAAGGACATTTCTTAGAATTAAGGACAGTAATATTTTGTAGGATGTGGCACTGCAAATAAGGACAAATCTTAGAAATAAGGACGGTATGGTAGCCCTGCATAGAGATGAATATTATATCTAAGCATGAGAAGTTGATGGTTACTTTCAGTGCTGCGAAATTGTCTTTGGTATTGGACAGAGTTGTATACCAATGATCGAACGCACCCAACGTCAAAACCGATAACTCACCGAACGAGAAAGACAGACGTGCTTTTATTATTCATGTTAATTGCATGCTGAAAGAAGAGCTTGCGCCTCAAGACAGTTGCAACATTATACTGCATATCAATGGTTACCTTAAGATTACTTAACGGAAATACCTCAAAGGCTCCTCGGAAACAGGTTTTTCAACTTCAGTTGGAAAAGGCTCAATGAATTGTTGACTTAGCACATTTGGATCGTAATGGTTCTTGCGCACCAAAGAAATTCGTCTTTCCATTCTTTCCAAGCGACATTTTAACTGAAAATGGCAACAGGATATGAAACAGCATATCAAGCTTTAAACGCACATATATTGATCAAAGAACTGTGTTTGTTGCTTAAATTTGTTTGTCTGCAGGTTTCGAATTTAAAAGTCCCATTCAGCTACTACATTTTATCTCTTGGCATTAAACACATGAACTGAGCGCTATACACATGCCTTTTGCAAGTTAAAATTTAAGAAGTATCGAGGTAATGCACGGTGGGTGTAGATGACAAGGCAAAACTTGGAGTTATTGTATGTTTCCTGCAAGCAATGCACAGCCATTTGGTGAGTGTTAGTGTGCAGAAAGTCTGGCTGTAATAAGTTTTGGTTTTGAACCACGACAGTGGATAATTTGCAACCTGATTCCCACAAACCAGGGTGAAGTAGATTTCACATCAATAGAAGTTAGCGTGACAGCATATAAAATACTCAAAACAACACAGGTATCCATGAGAAACATGTGGCTCCTGTTACTCTGGTGCAGCATTGATGGAATTTAACATGTAAACAAGCTGTTTATTGTTATTGTGTTGGAGATTTTACCTTGAATCTATGGCTGCTTGATATACACTCAAGCATTAAAGCTAATGTATATTATTCTTGCGATCGGAAATCCCGAGCGGTATGTGCGCAAAGCTTCGCACCGTAGCAGCAAGCAACAATAGAGATCATGCTCGCAATCCCTCTTACTATTGCTTGCTCGCGCTACATATATAATGTTGTCATTCTTCACGCACATCCCGTTCGTGGTGAATCACACAATCAACGCAAAACCACTGGAGAGGTTGCAACATTATCAACAGCAATGAATAGTTTTCACAAGAAACAGGATTTTAGTTTCAACAAGCAGCACTAATATAACCGTGTCTAATATTTAAAATGTAAGATAAAAATCCCAATTAATTATGTTTTCCAGCAGGTTTCAGTTTTACCATAAAAATCATGTGTTTTGCAGTGTTTCAAAAAAAACATGATTTTCACCCTTGACCACCCTGAAATCCTACCAAACAATACTACACCCAAACAAAGGGGTGCTGAACAGGACAGCTTATGAACCCCTTATGGCTAACAACAAACACGAGTTTAACCCAATTGAGTTTTTTAATTTCTTGTGCATAGTTACTATTTAAAATCAATTCTTTCAGGAAAATCTTAACTTGTTTGTGTACAACTAAGATAAAATAGTCTAATGCAATCATTGGATAATAATAATAATAATGATATTTTATTGTGGACTCGTGGTCCATATCACAGACACAAGAGCACAAAAAGTGGTTAGCTATACATCAGCGCACATTA
>JGI24159J19872_10005343_pt1 | contig 16600 bp, 10 predicted proteins | sample Ectturendosymbi4_FD_19872 | JGI IMG/M metagenome (IMG submission 19872) | reverse complement strand
TTTCTGGTTCAAAAGTTATGATCTAAAATAAACCAGGCAAAGTGGGCCAAGGTGGCCTAAAAGTCCTCCACTTATGACATCACTCACAAAAAACCCACACCACCAAGCAAAATGTTTTTTTTCAAGTGAAGACTAGAAGAGTTGCCGCATCTTTTGAGACTTTTTCCGGGTCTGTAGAGCAAACCGGATCGGAGAAATTCCCGCGCAAAGCCACGTGCGTTTATGCATTTTTTTTCCAAAAATCCCCGAAACCTGCTGGACGCCAAGAGTTGAAATCCACACCTGTCTGTGTAGGTTGAGTGCTTGTATTGATGTGTAAAGTATTTATATACAGTATTTGCTGATGTAAATCGTTAAAACTGATGGCTTTGAAATTCGCTGCAAAGGGTTGGGTTTATGTGCACAAACTATAAAGTACCTGGCAAATCTGGTTGATTCTTTTTTTTGAGTCACTTAGTTTTTTGTTGGATTTACCAGAATATGCAATTATCTGTGAATTAATATTGCAATGGTTCTTTTCTATGGCAACAGAGATGGGGTTTATCCAGAGTTCTTGTTGTCTGGATTGATTTTTTTGAATAGGTGTTTTGGGATTTTGCTCACAATGCATTTTGAGGCAAGTCTGTCGTTGAAAACAGGACAAACTTGCATTGTGTCTGTAATTTATAAGATTCTATTGAGTTTTTCTAATACCTGTTAGAGCAAAGATCATTGAAATAAGGCAAATTGCAGTTATTGTATGTGACTTTGCAGAAACTTGCAGTGCTGACAATAGGATTGCTGTATATTGTGTTTAGCCGAGAAAAAGGTCAATGCAAGATTAATTAGAGGCAATGATTGTGAATAAAGTCAATGGCTTGACTCAGTCATGTTTAGAAACGATGCTGTGAAGAATGAACTTGAGTCTCGAGTTAATATTGGAAACCCGGTTATAATACGAGTCTTTCGAGGGTTTGATGTACTTTCTAGCATTTCTGGTTCCAAAATTATGCCCAAAATGCCACAAAATAATCTGAAAAATATTTGCTAATCCCCTACAGCATTCCAGACATATCTGGAATTTTTAGGCCATAACTTTGGACCCAGAAATGTTTGAAAGTTGATCAAGGGCTCTAAAGACTTGTATTATTGCCTAAAATCCAAAGAAATTTTGAGCCAAAATATCGGCTCATTGGATCAATCTATGACGTCATACTAAAAAACGCACAAGCTACCTCCATCCTGACGTCATCAGCGTAAATCCCAGGAAGATTTCATTGCACACTAGGCTTGAGTCTGAGTCTTTTGAGCCTTTGATCGACTTTTTAGCGTTTCTGGTTCAAAAGTTATGATTTAAAATAAACAAATTAATTGATTATCTAATTAATTAATTAATCCAATATTCTGTTTAGTTTAGATCTTAACTTTTGAACCTGAAACCCCAGCAGGTCATCCAAGGTATCAAAAGACTCAAATTGTAGCTTAATTTCCAATAAAAACTTCAACAAAATACTTCCATCTAACGGTTTGGACCCAAGGCCAGGTAAAAGCCCTCCACATATGACGTCACTCCCAAAAAAATCCACACCCCACAACAAAATTTTTTTTTCCGCTTGCAACCTAGAAGACTTACTGTGTTGTTTGAGCTTTTGAACAGCTCTCAAACGCTTTTGGCACCAGAGTTAAGCACACGCAAAGCCACGTGCAATCCAGTTGTTCTGGCACGAAAATCCGTATAAGTTAGAGATATGTAAAGGGAAGGAGGTAGATGCTGACACCCTCTAGTTAGGACAATGTGTGGTGAATATCCTTGTGAGTGTGGTGGTTCAAACCTCTATTCCTTGAAAACACCATTTTTGTTGACAACATTTTACTGACTATGCTCTTAGTTTTTGCCGACTTTGAGGTATCACAAAATCGTAGCAACAGGAAATGGTTGAGATAGCTGAACAAATGTGATGGATGAGCCAAAGATCTTTGAGGAGTATGGTGTTGTGGTTCTTCCAGCTGCCGGTGCAATGGGAAGTTTTATGTGCAAATGGAATGAAAACTCTCTTCTTAGTATTGCATGTAATTTTTACTGCACATGGTCACTCAGAACACACCAAATTGCAGTGTTCTACAAGCTGATGTTATCCGTACCTGAAAAAAATGGGTATTGTAGATTTACATACGGATCATACAGACTCAGAATCATTGTTAATAATGTTTTTTCCATTTTGGATCCATCTACTCAATGTGACAGTTGTAGCAAGCTTGCGTAGATTTTGCCATCTCCGCAGAAGAGACTGTTCTCACTTAGACTTTCACCATGAGGTAACTCTGTGTTTGGATAAATTGAAGCCACCCACAGCTTAGTTCTGGAGGAAAAGCTGATCCACCATAAGATGTGAGATTAGATGTGGTAGGATATATGCCTGTTAAGTTAAACACATAAGATGCGCAGTTTGCTAAAAAAAACTAGGTTGGAGTGCAGCAAGTGCAGTGTTAGTCTGCAGATCTGAGACAAAGGAAGAGTTTGCTGGGATTTTAGGACAGCAGTGTACAGCAGCGTAGTGACTGACTCAACAGGTTGTTTTTCATATGCTTTATTCATTTGTAAGATTTTGGTCGTTTTAAGTTCTGGTTATGAACTCACTGTGATATTTTATTTTCATCAAGTTGCTTTGACTTTCGTATACTGAACGTAACTCTGTTGCACATTTGGAATTGTGGAAATTTGGTGACACAATCCTCATATTCTGATATGGAACATGCTCATACTTCCAAAATGATATATAGAAGGAAGCAGAAAATTGTTATTTTTCTGAATTAGGGCCATGCGATAAGTTTTGAAAATATCACCTCGATTACAAATAGGAAAATAGGTGTGGGACTGTGGGTGGTCAAGGTTTGAAAAAAACTATTTCACCCAATTGTGTTGCGTATAAATTCATCATGCGCAATGATATGTAGGCAATTGTGCATATGGTTTCAACCTATAAATATTTATATATCAAATAGCTTCATAAAAGTTTCTTGCAGTGATAAACATTGTTGAACATAACTTCACTGATACAGTGAAAGTTATTTCTGGGCTATTGTTGAATTTGTAGACTTGGGAGAAAGGGATTCAGTGAGATTCAAAGGATTGGTTTTGATGTTTTGTCTACTCAATCAAGTAATCTTGAAGCTATGCAAGCAATTCAACCTATTTTGCCATTTATGGATGATGATGCTCTTCTTCTTTGTGCCAGTGTGAGTTGTGTGTCACTGTGGTTTTTGATGTAACATGCAAACCATAAATACTTGTGTGTTGCATGTGAAAAGTTTTTTTGGTATGAATTCATCATTCATCATTTCTGTGCAAAGTTGCAAGTGGTTCGTGAAAGATTAATGGCACAAATTTTCATGGTGGTCTTTGAATAAGATATTGGTAAAAGTGTCAATGTCACACATTAGTCAAATTATAAAGTCTAATGAGGCCAAGAACAGGCCAAAGAGCTAACTGAATTTTTTTAGGCCAACCAACTTGATACGAGGCCAAATTTTTGAAATTTGGCTTAAAAAAGGCTAACCTGGCAACCCTGTGCACTGTCGTTTTGGGCCTTTTTTCTCCCTTAAAATTTTAGGCATATTTGTCTTAACTGCACACATTGGTTTTATATGATATGTCAAAATCGATTGATGGAAGCCTCTTCCAGCTTTTCGACTATTAACACTAACTTGATAGACACAGTTTTTTTCGCCTAATTTCGCAAACTAGCACTGACATCATTAGGAATTCACTGCATGTGCAAGTTAACTGTTTGTTTGAAATAAGTGCATCGTACCTATATCTCGCCAAGCTTATATATTAATTATAACTATCAATGATCATTGCTTCTTCCCGCCGCTTGCAGGCTTGTTTCCTTTCGTATTTGATGCATCACAAATGATCGTGAAATTTTGCCGTCAAACTTTGTGACCTAAGCCATTTGCCAGGTGCGTGATGCAACATGAGTTGAACCTGGAACTTGATAACAGTCGTGTTTTACTGTCTTTCAAAGGTGCACTATACTCAAAACACAACAAGTGAGGTTAAAGGCCTCTATGAACAACTCAGCTTAATTTTTCCAGGCATCTTACCTCAGGTCAAATTTCACAAAATCTGTTGATTGTTTCAAAGTTCAGATATTACAAAACATGTCTGAGGTGCCAGTCCAAGACTTTTTTGAAATTGCTTCGCACAAAGTCACACTACCACGTCACAATTTGTGCGTGAACTCGCTGTGCAAATGTGTTCAGAATCAACGCATTCTTATAAAATGCGAAAATCAAGAACTTCACACAATGTGCCCCAACAACCCAGCAAAGATTTATGGGCGTGTAAAATTATAAAACGTGGCCAAAGCATTTTCACAAAATGTTCAAGTGAAGAATGTTTGTTTGTGCTACACAAATCGTGAAAACGCGCCCACAACTTTTTTATCAATCTTGCAAGCGGAAAGCTTGCTAAAATGCATCTGGACTTCACAACAAAAAGCTTCATGTTTGGACACATAAATGGTGAAAATTTGTCCAGAACTTTCTTCTTCATTTTTTGACACAAAAATCGTGGCACAAATTTTCATGGTGGTCTTTGAATAAGAAGCAGCTTCATTTTTTGACACAAAAATCGTGGAACTGCGCCCAGAACTTTTTTGTAAAACTTGCGGGTAGAAAACTTTCAAAATGCGTCTGAACTTCACGGCAAACAGCTTCATTTTTGGATGCTTAAATTGGGAAAATGTGACCAGAACTTATTTTATAAAGCTTGAAAGGCAAAAGCTTCTAAAATGCATCTGAACTTCACAGCAAACCGCTTCATTTTTTGACACACAAATCGTGGAATTGTGCCCACAACTTTCTGTAAACCTTGCAGGCAGAGTACTTTCGAAATGCGTCTGAATTACATAGAAAACAGCTTCGTTTTTGGACGCATAGATCGTGGAATCACACCCAGAACTTTTTCTTTAAAACTTGCATGCGGAGAACTTCCAAAATGCGCCTGAACCTCACCTCAAACAGCTTAGTTTTTGCATGCACAAATCGTGAAATTGTGCCCAGAACCTTTTCTATAAAACTTGCAGGTAGAGAACTTCAAAATGCGTCTCAATTTAACGGCAAACAGCTTCGTATTAGGACACACAGATCGTGAAAATGCGTCCAGAACATTTTGTATCATGCATTCAAGGCGAAAACGTCAAAAATGCATCTGAACTTCACAGCAGACAGCTTCGTTTTTGGACGCAGAAATCAAGAAAATGCGCCCAAAACTTTTTCTGTAACCTTGCATGGCGAAAACTTCCGAGATTCGTCTGAACTTCACAGCAAACCTCTTCGATTTAGGACACATATATCCTGACATTCCGCCTGTAACTTTTTTCTGTAAACCTTGCAGGTAGAGAACGTCCAAAATGTGTCTGAACTTCACAACAAACATCTTAGTTTTTGGACAAAAAATCGAGAAAATGCGTCCAGAACTTTTTCTGTACATCTAAGAAGGTGAAAACTTCCAAGATTCGTCTGATCTTCACAGCAAACTGCTTCGTTTATGGACATATAAATCGTGACATTGCGCCTGGAACTTTCTTCTGTGAACCTTGCAGGCAAAGAACTTCCAAAATGCGTTTGAACTTCACAGCAAACAGCTTCGTTTTTTGAGGCAAAAATCGCGAAAATGCGCCCACAACTTTTTTACCAAGCTGGCAAGGCAAAAACTTCCAAAATGCGTCTGAACTCATCAGCAAACTGCTTCGTTTTTTGGAAACATAAATCGTGAAACTGCGCCCAGAACTTTTTACTGTAAACCTTGCCAGCGGAGAACATCCAGAATGCATCTGAACCCAACGGCAAACAGGTCACTTTTGGACGCAAAAATCGAGAAAATGCCCCCAGAACTTTTTTAACATGCAAAGTGAAAACCTCCAAAATGCGCCTGGACTTCAAGGCACACAGCTTCGTTTTTGCACGCAAAAATCATGAAATTGCGCCCAAAACATTTTTGTAAACTTTGGAGGCGGATATCTCAAAAAATGCATCTGAACTTCATTGCAAACAGCTTTGTTTTGAGATGCAAAAATCGGGAAAATGCGCCCAGAACTTCTTTATAAACCTTGCAAGTGGAGAATTCCCAAAATGCGTCTGGACTTGCTATGTGCTATGACTTGAGAACGGCTTTAATCGTGAAAATATGTCCCGTACATCTTTGAAAAAATATTTAAATTGAGTTTTGTGAAATTTTATCCACTGAAGGAAATTGCGTCCAAAAAATGCAAGTGCCGATTTTCAAAATTTTTGTCGGCTGGCGTCCAAGGCAGGTGCCGAAAGTGCTGGTCTTTTCGGCTCAGAGGGAACACTGCCCCATTTGTACGGCCAGGAGTGGAAACGTCCGACACCGGTGCAGAGGCAGTTGAGCCAAACCCAGGCTCTTCTTAGGAGGGTATATCCGGGGTGTGTGTGAACCAGTATCTGGAATTCAAATGCAGAGTCTTGTGGGGTTATCCGCCCACTCTGCGTTCCATTGATGATCCGCCCATTGCACGTATGTTGTTGTTGTTGTCAGAAAAACTGATGAGCTGTTGTGCAGCGGGTACAATGGGTGTCTCGATTTGAGGCGCCTCGCGGCTGCACCTGATGGACGGGTGAAAAACAACTTAATTACCATATCACACCACCTGAATGATTGCAGGAATTCATGCCACTCCGAAGGTTTTTATAAACTCATGCAACTTCACTGCCTGATTTTTGAGACAAGATGCTTAAACTAGATGTTGTGAACTGGACAATCAGGAATTTGTTGTGTTTACCTAAGTTGCTATTGTGCTGTCTAGTTGAAACTTCTGTTTTTTTTTTTGGATCAAACAATAAGTTTTATGCCAAAAATATCCTTGCAGTGTTTTCTTTTCCGTCATGTTTTCTGACATTGTCTGCTATTAATTACTATATGGCTGCAGGATTATATGTTCTTTTTTGTGTGGCACCATTTGATTTTCAGCTTGCATGTACACAAAAACAAATATTACATAAAACTGCCTGAATGGTTGTAAATGATTTTAGTGATGATAGTTGATGGTGGTCAAGGGTGTGTGTAACTTTATTTTGAGGGTATTGTGTTTCTTTTTTGAACATCATGTTCTTCTGTGTAAGAACATCTATGCATTATGCACAATAATGAAATCCAATAATTAAATTTTTGCTGATGATCAGAATGTTTTCTTTAAATATTGTGACGTTGTGTTATATTGTTTGGCAGCGTAAGTGAGTGGTTTCCAGGTGAAACATAGAACTTACGTGTTTAAGTGCGTTGTCAAACCCGTATATCAAATCCTTCATTGGCAAAAGCGTTCTCCACAACCACCTTGACAAAAAACCTTGTTGAGGATTCTGCCTGCCACCAATTGTTGATGAATGATTCTATCGCATTGCATGCGATGTATTAAAAAATTCGTATATTGATAAATTTTTTCCTCCTGCCTTCACTGCTAACAACACTTCGGAGTTTTAATAGTCTGGTTTCAAGCATTTCACTCTGTTTTAACCAAGGGAGTGAGTTTTTGTATCTGGAACTGCCTTCCATTGAGCTTTAAGCTTTTAAATAAGAGATAATTATTTTCCATAACCTTTGTTTGTAGATGGACAGTTGCTTGAATGATACAGTAGCAATTGAATACTTTGGACGATTGTTGTTTCGACAATCATTTAGAATGAATTTGGTTGGTGATAAAACATCTACCTTGTTATCTGTGGTAAAAGAAATATTTGCATTGCCAACGGATGAGATGGAATTACCAGATCTGTCATATAACCCTGTAAATGTTTTCGGATTTTCTCAACTTGCTGCTAAAAAAATGCTCAACAAAGTTTATTCATCAGATTCAAGCAATTTGGCGCCATTTGTTTTCACTGATTCAGGTGAGGTTGTGTTTTTTGTACAGGTACAGCATTTTACTTCTATGTTTGGAAAGATTTAACAAGTTCTAAAAAACTTATTTGGTAAGCTTATGATGTGCAAAAGAGTTATCAACACCTTCAGTGCCAGTGTATGATATATTTGCACTTGGAAAGCCCTTGTTCAACACACATTTTCACACCACCATGCAACTCTTTGACTCACCAGATGATTGGTCTAGAGCAGTGGTTCTCATCTGCCGATCCATGGACCTGTAGCGGTCCGCGTAGATTTTTGCTGGTCTGTAAAACAATCTAGATTTTCCATCAAGTAACTGAAAATGGTTAACCTTCATGTTTAATTTCGGTAAAATCCTGGTCAATTACATGTGGTGTGCGACTGGATAGACTGGATACTTCAGTTCAGTTTTGTTTATACTTGGTTATAATTTGTAATGTCATTAGTGGTCTGTGGGGCACTCATCTCTGCTTGCTTTCACAGTGAGCCATGTGGCTGCTTTTGCAGTGAATGCTGCACTGGTGGCGAATTAATGGCAGCGTTGCGTGTGAACCATTCCTTTGCACCCATCCATCAGCACCGAGCATAAAGTTAAACAAGCCGCAAGTACCATTTTTCAAGCAAATGAAAACGATGGCTACTACTGAAAAATCCCTTCATGCATCATATATAATTTCTTTTGAAATATATGAAACAAGAAAATGTTCACCATTGGTGTGGACTTGGTAAAACCGTGCACCCTATCGGGAGAAAAACATGTTTTGGATCCCCAGGAAGCCCAGAAACTTGAACGTATACCATTTCCTAATGATAGAATTCAGCGAAGGGNTGAAGATTGGCAATTGATATCGAAGAGTAGGTTATAGAAGAGTTAAAGAAGTCGAGGTGTTTTGTAATTCAGCTCAATGAATCTACTGATGTGACTAATTGTGCCATTCTTCTTTGCTACTTGTGTTATTTTGAAAAAGAGATTTCAAGGAAGAACTTCTATGTTGCATGAAATTTCCAGGATGTACCAACGAGTCAGAGATATTAGTCATATTGAAGAATACTTTCGTAAGAGGGAATGGGAAATCTGTGTCAGAGTGTGCACACTTGGGGTTGCAAGCAGCAAGTATGACTAGATATCGCCTTGGTGTAGTTGCAAAAATTAAAGAAGTGGCACATAAAGAAATATTGTTTGCTCATTGCACAATCCATCTGGAGCATTTAGCTGCAAAGAAACTGATTTGAAAACGTGCTATATAATGCAGTGAAAATTGTGATTGAAATTGGAAGTTGGCCCTTCAACTACCGAATGAAAGTACTGTGTGAAAGTGTGGATTCNCAGCATGAACGTCTTCTCCATTCAGAAGCAATAAGCCTGTAAAAAGAGGGCAAGTTCTTTCACCTCTTTCTTGAACTCATGAAAAAGTAAAACAGTTTTTCACCCTTTAAGTCCCACGTGCGCCACTTTTCTTGCAGAGCTTTGCAATAACTTGCCAGGCGATTGAGCTAGAGAGCTGTTCAAACCCTCTACGGATTCAGCAAGTCTTGTAGTCGAAATCAAAAACATTTTGTTTTCAGTGGGGGGATTTCTGGAGGTGATGTCACAAAGAGGGCATGTTTTGGAAATGTAGGCCACCTTTGGCCGATCCTGGGCCCCAACCCATTGACACATTCTTTTGGCTCAAAGTTTTGTTGAAAACTAGGTGAAAATCTGTGTCTATAGAGCCCTTGATTGACTTGCTAGCACATCTGTGGCCAAAAGTATGGGCCAAATACCCAGTTTTGGGCCTAATTCCTAACTTTTCAGAAAAGGCATAATTTGACCTTTCAGGCCAAACTTTGGCCGGCCATATCTTGGCAGGAGATAGAGCTAGAGAGCTGTTTAAACCCTGCAATGACTAGTGGTGTCATGTAGTTTAGAATAAAAAAATCTTTTTAAAAATTTGGATGGGGGATTTTGGGCCAATGGGCTCATGATGGGGGTCTGTTTTTTTGGTTAATTATATGACGTCATCATCCGATCCCACGCGCCAATATTGTGGCTCGCAATATATTTGGCTAAAATACGCGTTTTTAGATCCTTTGATCAAGTTTCCAGTGTTTCTTGTTCAAAAGTCATGCCAAAATTATTCCAAATATGTCAGGAATTCCCAAGGGCCTTCAGGTGATTTCCCTCATTAATATTCTACCATTTTTTCCATAACTCATCAACCAGAAATGCTGAAAAGTCCATCAAACCCTCTAAAACCTCGTACTATAGCCTAGAATGTATTTAAATCTCGTGCGGTTTTGCGCCGCTGATTCTGCTCGATTCACGCACTCCCACGGGCTGCTGATGTCACGGATTGTTTAGAGAAACCTGTCAAAACATTTCAAAACAACCTGTGGTTTTGTAAACATAGCCAGAAAGGCCGAAATCGCACGGCAAAAAGTTTTTCAGCCTAAACTACAAGTCTCTCACTATTCAGAACAGCTCTCTAGCTCGATCNGCTGGCGAGTGATGGCCATTTAGAAAAGGGGGATGTTCCAACCCAAATTTGGGTTTGTGTGTGCAGAAATTTTCACCAATTTTGTTTTTTTTGGCCATGATTTTGGCTACAGATATGCTAAAAAGTCATTCAAGGGCTCTAAAGATGCGGATTTTAGCCTAGTTTCCGACAAAAATCTTGAGCCATAATAATGGCCCAATGGGTTGGGGGCCAGATAAAGGTAGCCCAAAACACCCCCACTTGTGGCGTTCCCATCGGAAAACCCCCACAGAAAACGAAAAAAGTTTTTTTTCGATTTCGACTACAAGACTTTCTGAATCCGTAGAGGGTTTGAACAGCTCCCTAGCTCAATTGCCTGGCGAGTTATAGGATTGCAAAGCTCTGCAAGAAATACGGTTTTCGCGGGACTTAAAGAAAGGAACTTGCAATTAGCAGAATTTCTTTTGCATGTAATCTGGGTGAGTAAGCTTGCATGTTTTGCTGATATAGTTTGCCATTTGAACAAGCTTAATACCGGGATTTTGCACAATTATCGTTGTACTGAAAAACAAGACAGATGCATTCAAAAAGAAGCTGGTTCTTTGGGATAGCTTTGTGCTGCAGGGAGATACAGAGATGTTTACGACTTTGAACGATTTTTTACCAAGTCTTGATGTCAATGCTAAAGAGTTGGTAAACATTATAAGTCCAAATTTGTAGGAGTTAGCTTGTGACTTTGACTATATTATTTTCTTGAATATGAGGATCCTCGAAGTGAAGCCGTATATAACAGATTTAGTTCACAAAATGATTGTGATAATATGATGCATTCACTGCAATTTTATGTTACCAGTCCATAAAAATGTTTTTGCGTTTTTTACCAGTCCGCAGGTGCAAAGGTTGAGAACCACTGGTCTAGAGAGCTTTTGAAACCTTCAAAAGATGTGGCAAGTCTTCTAGTTTGCATTGAAAATAAAGTTTCGGATTATGTGTTTTTTTGTGGGTGATGTCAATAGTTGTGCAGGTTTTAAGCCGTTTTGTCTCAGCTTGCCAGGCCCTGGGCGCCAACTGCTAGAGCAGTGGTCTTCAACCTTTTTTCTTCAATCGCCCCCTACAGGAACTTTGCTTGAAAATTGCCCCCTACCTATGATTTTAGTATTGGCAAATATATCATTTTAATATGAAAATATTTCAATGCTAATGACATAAAGGGACAGTTTAGTTAACACAAAGAACACACAAACAAAACAAATGCAAATGCCTTTGTAAAAACAATGTTATTCATTTCCAAAGGCAGTTGGTTTCAAACAGGGTTGTGGAGCCAGAGCCAAAAAAATTTGAATGGTGGAGCCGGGGCCTGAAATATGAGTTTCCATTCAATCGACAAAGTTTGTGGAGCAAGCCAATTGTACAAATAACACCATGGTTTTTAGTGTTTATTGGACCAAATCGTTCTGGAGCCAGAGCCAAAAACTATTAGAGGTTTGGGCCGGAGCAAAAAATTTTGGCCACCTGAAGCTGGAACCAGAACCACAGCTGTAGTTTCACTTCCAACTACTGCGAACCTTGCCCCGCGCTTTTTATCAGCTAGTTTTTTAAAGCAGGTTGCAAACTGGTCAGCTTCAGTCATATGTCATTTCAACCAGTCTGTGCTCATGTCAAGACGATTGCAGAATTTCTTGCGCATGTGCAGTACGTGGTTGAAACTTGCCCAGCAACATACTTCGTGGGAAACCTCAATAGTGAAATTAAATTAATGTTCCTCAAAATTTCCAGAAAAAGCTCGCTGAACTTGATCAAAACATCCGACCATCCGTGTTAATATATATGGTACAGGCTTCGTAATCGCTTTGGTAGTTGATAAAGAGTTCCTGGATGTGGAATCGCATTCGCTTATGTTAGTTAATTGGCAAAACACTTCACCCAGTCACTTTCTAGACAATCCAACTATTGACATTATTTCCACAACAGAAGGACTTTTTAGCCAACCTCAAACTACAGGTGCCGAAAACGATTTTTTGGAATTTTTAGTTCAGCTAAGATGGGGATGGTTGGACTTTCTTGCCGGTGCAGGTTATCCCTTTCCCAGTCTACTTTACTGATATACTGTGTCATTAGTCAGATGAACACAGTACAGCTATATTTACAAGCACAGTGAAACACTCAAACTGATTGAAAAACATGATAAGCACATTTTGCAAGTTATGGCTAACTAATTAATTTTGCTAGGCAATAATTGCTGCCTAAATTGTCTCATAACAGTCGCTTTTGACATACTTTTTAATAGAAGACACTTGGTTCCACTGTTTTACTCAAGTTACGAACCGAAGTTTACAAAACACATGATAGCGGATTATGATGTGTTTTGCCTACGAAAAAATGTTTTGGCAATGCTCTACCGAATACTATATGAAGTTTTGTTTCAAGACAATATTGCTAATAAGAATACAGGGTGGCCAAACTGCCGCATGTGGCTCATTGAACATTTGAACATTTGCATGCGGCTCTTTCAAGCTTTCCGAAAAATTATGTATTCGTTTTTTATTTCTATTGCAAAGTAGAAATTTTTTAAAATGGTACTGTGATAGCTATTACCTAACGTGCTGTACAGTGCTATACTTTTGCATGATGTTCCAAAAACAAATATGTCATAGAAGCTTAGTTTGCAAATAAATTCGTGTTTTAAGATTTTTAATATGCGGCTCATACATAGAGCAGATTTGGCCACCCCTGTAATAACACATACAGTTGGGGGGATTTGTGTCAGTTCACGGGGAGAAATAATTAGGCTAAGAAATTATTTGTAAATATTTTTAATCGCAGTAAAATTTGATGTGATGATTCAGTGGTAGCAATGTTATGATCGTTGGACCATTTTTAGTATCTTCAAAGAAACTGACGTTTTTCGTCTTTAGGAAATGGAGTTTGGTCGATTGGGTATTTTCCCATAGCTTTATCAGTGTCGGTTGCATTCAACCAATACAAATATAATAAAACGAAATAATGCATACTATTGCATACGAGAAAAGTCCAAAAATCCGCGGGGTTTGACATGCCTAAAGACTTGCAAATGTTACTTTGATGTTGCTTTTTGACGCTGCCTCTGCAAATACTGGGTCAACAAACTAGCAAACTACTTATTTTCAATAGTTTCTCCACTATTTTACCTTATTACAAACATCAGACTTAACAATATGCCAGAAAATTCATCAGAACTGCAGTGCTTGGCTCCAAACCAGTAACACTCTCCATGGTCTTGGATAATTAGTGCAGAAATGCGTTACACAGGACAATGCTAGTTCGATTGTTACATCATAAGTCCTATATCGTGTGTTTTATAACCTTTTTTACAAAAAATGTAGTTGAAAGTGCATCAAACAAATTGGTTCCAAAGTGGCAAATCTAGTTTTTATTTTTCGAATCAATTCAAAATTTTTTTAAATTCTAACCTGCCCCCCAGGGAGTGATTTCGTCCTTATTGAATATCATTGTGCTGGAGGAAATGTTTTGACTCAGAGTTTCTGTTGGTAACTAGGCTATGATCCTTGTCTTTTGGACCTTTGACTGGCTTTGTTGGGTTTCTGTTTCAGAAGTTATCATTGAAAAACAATTAAAAATTCAGTTATTAAATAACACTGTCTATCGCAGGGATAGCCAACCATTGGCGTATGTGCCAAATCTGGTGCATTGGCTGATTTGATGTGGTGCATTGTATCCTGTAATCATAATAAAGTGAGATAGTAAGCCTTTCCAAGATTTTTATCGATTTTTTGTTACGTACAAATCCCTTAAGAGATGCCTATCGTTGTCTTGAAACAAACTTTCAACATGAAATCAAAACTCTTCATTTCATACTTAGAAAATGCTAATATCAGTTAGTATCCATATTTAAAGGAGCAGATTCAATGTGCTGCTGCTAATGGCATTTTAAGAAAATGCACTATAAAGTTAGATCAGAACTGTTGCAAAGGAAGTGTTCAATTAGGGGGCTTCATGTTAGTGCAGTAGGGCTTGACATTGCGAATATGAAAAAAACTCCATTAATTTGTAATGACTCTTGTTCAATTTGGGGGGCTTGTTGCTTTTTCAGGGGAGCCAAGTCCAGCTAACCCCCCGTAGCGACAGGACTCAGTTGTATGTATATCATATTGAAACAACGTACATATGCAAATAAACATTTTCCTCCATGAAATTGATTAACTCGTTGGCTGTCGGTCTACGGTATATACGTACTTCGATTTCGGCCTAATAAACAGCAGTTTTCGGTTGCCTTACCAACGCCCTAGTTCCTCCGCCGATTGCGCTAGAGAGCTGTTCAACGCCTCAAACGGATTGGCCAGTCTAGTAGATTGCACTCGGAAAAAAAATTTTTGGTTGGGGGGTGCGGATTTTTTGTGAGTGACGTCATAAGTGAAGTAGTTTTAGGGTCATTTTGGCTCATGTTACCTGGCCTAAGGCCCAACCACTAGGCCAAAGTGTTTCGCTGAAGTTTTCATTGGAAACTAGGCTAGGGTGTTGGTAAGGCAACCAAAAACTGCTGTTTTTTTTGCGAAAATTGCCAAAACCACCCAGACGCCAAGGTGTTAAAAGCAAAAAGAGTTTGCGGCTTACTGATTCCAAATTGAAGATGTTTCTGCTGATCTCAGTATCAAATTTAACTCCAAACATTGAAAAACTAGTGAAATGTTTGGTAAGTCTCATTGAATAATTGGTTAATTTGAAGTGTGTTTGCTAGTTTTCCAGATATTTCATTTGTATTTGATTAAATTGCCTGGTAAATAACTAATGATGTGAAGTAACATTGTTACAAGAAATATCCGATGGTGTGGTGCATCTCTACTCAAAAATTTGGCGCATGGTGTGCAGAAGGATGGCCACCCCTGGTCTATCAAAAGGAATCCTTACCCAGCAAAGAATTTTTGCCTACACGGTAGGCATCATCATTAGCTCTGCAAAGTGCATGAAATGTAAAATACATTTAAAATAATTGAAAAATTGCAGCACTAACTGCAACTTCACATTGGAAAGGAAAAGGCCACAGTACAAACAATTAAGCAAAGCAATTTGCCAATTGTACAGTGACAAAATAAACTAAAATAGTCCTGTAGGTTATGACAAGGGTTCCCAAATACCTGTTGATGCAAACCTAAAAAATAATGATGAATTCTCGCGACACAAACATTTCATGAGCATATACATTTGTGCAAAATACTTTATAATTCAATATCATTTCTAAGACTAGCCTACTAATGACAGTAGCAATTTTCCTGCACAAAATTGTATGAAAATTAGTGCATAAAATCGTAAATGATTGCATTTTTTCTCTTTAATGAGAATAGCAAATTTGAAATGTAAATTTCAATTATTTCGTGAACCAGAGTGGATGGTCTCATGACCCAAATTTGGGTTGCGACCCACGATTTGCAGACCCCTAGGTTACAGAATACATAATTGATAAAACGCTGTTGCAAGAATATATTGTCACAACCACATGGTGGCTCTACAGATAGTCATGAACGGTCACGAGTTATGATCAACCTGAAGTAGTGGAAATCAAACCATCCCAAAACTTTCCATTTCATAGCAAGACTGCGTTGAGACCATAAAAAATTTGACAACATTGAGCGAAATCAATAAGTGTGATGACAAAAAACAAGGAAAGCAACAAATAGCATGTCTTCCCAGACGCTGAGGCATATTCAGGGGAAGACCGCACAATGCACATGGAAGTTATGGAGCTTTGTTGGTCAGAGTCCACATTCTTTATTCTTTATCATTTTGGGCTTGGCTTGCTTTGGGAAGTTCTCACTGTTTGTGTTTAAGAGCTTGAACTTCTTTAAAAGGTGTTCACTGTTTATGTTTAACACTTTTAGAGTCGCCTGGTTTTGGCGATTTTCACAAAAAACAGCAGTTTCTGGTTGCCTTACCAACGCCCTAGCTCCTCCGCCGATTGTGCTAGGGAGTTGTTCAGCGGCTCAAACGGATCGGCCAGTCTAGTAGATTGCACTCGAAAAAAAATTTTTTGCTTAGAGGGTGCGGTTTTTTTGTGAGTAACGTCATAAGTGGAGGTCTTTTTGGCCACCTTGGCCCACTTTGCCTGGCCCTGGGCGCCAACCCTTAGGTGGTAGTATTTCGCTGAAGTTTTTGCTGGAAACTAGGCTATAATCCGCGTCTTTTGATACTTTGGATGACCTGCTGGGGTTTCGGGTTCAAAAGTTGTGATGTAAGTTAGTAAAAATATTTGACTAATTAGCTA
>JGI24159J19872_10005342_pt1 | contig 16602 bp, 7 predicted proteins | sample Ectturendosymbi4_FD_19872 | JGI IMG/M metagenome (IMG submission 19872) | reverse complement strand
CTTAGTTGTTCATTAAATCACAATGGAAGGGTGAAAGTCAATTTTCTACGCACAATGAATGTAACAGTGGCAGACCCTGCAGGACGCAGTTATAGGTGTCCTGTACAGTTTTTTCGCGTTTAAATCTCATTCTGAATGCATACTTACTGTATGTATGCGCATCTGCTAATAAACAAGAACAACTATGAGAGTTTCATTTAGTCATGTTTCACATGCAGTCTACATATTTGCATAAGTTGACAGTTCGTCTGACTCTATAGTTTGTCTCTGTTTCCCCTTTGAACGTTCGCTTAGGCCAGACCCGTAGCCTAGTTCTGAAGGTTTGGGGCAGTACAAAACATTTTAGAGGTTCAAGACTTTTGATTTTGTTATATTTTTTAATTAAAAATTTTCTTGGCAAAACAAAATTTGAAGGAGCACAAAAAAATTTAGGGGGGATTGCCCCCGAATGTCCCCCGTAGCTACAGGCCTGATTCCGATTTTCAGGATACCTTGCTAAACCGACATTATTTCACGAAACAAAGTAGTTCAGACAAACAAGGTCTGACTGTAGTTACCGTATTTTCAGGACCACACGGCGCACCGGATTATAAGGCGCAGTATCAAAAATTGAATGCTAGCTGTTCTTTTTTCATGCATAAGGCGCACTGGATTACGAGGCGCATCAAATGAAACAAAACTTAGATAAGTCAACCTGTATTCAACTCTTTCCCAATAACTCCCGAGTGTCGGAGTCGCTCGGGTGCCTGAGTCGCCACTGGGAGTTAATTTGTCATTATATACGAGGGAGTTTAATCTGTCACACATGCCGAATCCGCTGGACACGAACAAATAAAAAGTTGTACGTGTGTTTGATTCGGTGTGCGCCTATGTAGTCAGGAGCCTTGCCGAGTTATACTATTTGTGGCATGTGCTACCTACTCTCGTGTGGTGCTCATTGCAATTGTTGTTGGTTTATTACGTCTGTTTATTAAAAAATCGTAACAAGCAATTAAATAAATGGTACCGTTTACAACATAAAACTGCTTCTAGATGAGAAATCACAACCAGATTCATACATTAGGGGCACCGCATGGTAAGGCGCACTTCGGCCCGAAAAATACGGTAACCGCGCACGCAAAAACCTGTGAGCGAATGTTACGTCATAGAGCGGTTTATGGGGGCAATTGTGGAATGGTATGAATATTGCACACTACTTGATGCAGTCGGAGGCTGCGCATCCTAAGTAAGAGAACAGAGAATTTGCGATAATTAATCAGAGATGAAATAGCAACTTGGGTTTCCGAAATTTTGAAAATTCATCGCTAGATTTCTTGTCTTAAGAGAAAATGTGTTTTTATGCTGAAAAGTGATATCAAAAGCTGCCCTTCCGCGACAGACCCCTTTTTTCCAAGCTATATGCGCCCCTATGTTACTTGTATGTTTTCGGAGTGTTAACAGGAGTCGGAGTTGATGTTTCAACATTTTTCGGATTCGGAGCAGGAGTCTTAAAGCGTGGAGCAGGAACGGAGTTGGAGTCAGAAAAATGTGACTCTGCTCATCTCTGGTCTAGGTGCAGGAGCCAGGCAAAAGTTTCAAGGGACCTAATTTCAGTAATGATGCTTGTTGTCAAACAGAATGTAATTTATTGAGATGTGTTTTCCAACCAGTGTCTTCTATCACAAAAGTATGACACTGGGTGGGAGTACCGAGCATTTCACCACTGATGATGGATTCAAAGTTATGGCCTGTGCTGTGCAAAATACAGTAAGGATTGCTAGATTGGCTTTTGTGGCGCTAAATTTCACAAATTTGGCTTTTGTTTGAAGCATTTGGCGTCAGAAAAATTGTTTGGCTTTTTCTTTTCCAATATTTGGCTTTTTTTGAAGACAGTTAGCACATACTATCAGACTGGTGTTTTGGCTTTTAATCTTGCTGAAAAGTGTTATCAGGCTTTTTTAGACAGTCACAGTGCTTAGCGTATTTTCTCAAAAGTTATCTGCAACCCAAAGAAGAATAAAGTTGTAGTGTAATATCTGGCAATGACAAAATGGCAAGTGGCAACCCATAATGCCAAAGTTTCGAGTGGAAACACTTCCACATCTAGTAGATGTGGAAGATGAAGATTTGGAATTTCCTGTAGTGGTTTTCATCCTGGGGTCGCCACCCCTGTGGGGGTCATTATTTACCATTTTTCTAGTGGCGATAGCTTCTGAAAAAATAGTCATAATTACTTCTACATAACATATGGCTGGGTTCAATTAACAAAATTTATTGTTCAAGTAATAATAATTTCTGACGGATTACTTAAATTTAAGTAATTCAAACAAATCACAGAATTCAAAACATTTTGACTTAAAAACATTCAAGCACATCAAAGTCATTGCAATTTTCAAATCACGTAACTGGCAGTTCAGACAAAATTTGCACATGTTGGCCGCGATTCTTATCAATGGAATGAACTTCTAGCTCCAAAACGTGATCATGATGACTATCAACAATTGCAACTCACAAAAGCGCTCTCTGCATAGGCAAGAAAAAGCTATTTGCCTCAATGGCTTATTTTATGTGTGATGATGCATGTAATGCGTAATAATTTGTTTGCAGCAACAGATGTGGCTTCTAAAATCTTAACTTTTCTAAATGCGAATTACTTGAAATATCAAGTAATGGTAAACTTTCTTAAATAAGTATATAATAAGTAAAGGTTTTTGAATGAGTAATTGTTACTTGAACACAACACAGCCCTACTTCTACAGTAGATTATATATTTGGTATATGGAACCTCTTTTTGTCATAGCCAATAAAATAAAATCACCTGACAAAAGTGATAGCCTACATTTACATTTGAAATCATTTGGTTATAAGTGTGATTATAACCAATACAAAGTTTTGAGTGTGATTATGACCTTATTTCCTAGGGTTCCTATGCAGTTTTGAAAATAAATTTCCAGACTTTTTCAAGACCTTTTCCAGATTTTTTCCGGTCTTTTTCCATACCTAACATTTCCATATGACCTAACCAGGGCAAATACAGGCATTGTAATATTTAATACGGTATAAGTAAAATTATATCAATCTTGAATAAAATATTATGAAAATGTATGTCAAAAGATGAAATCTGGAAAAAATTTTTTTGGATACTTACATACCAAACAAAATTTTTTTCCAGATTGGAAAATGAGAAAAAGTCTTTCCATACTTTTTAAGACTGCGTACAAACCCTGCTTTTACAGTACAAGTACTGTTGCGTTTGATAATGCACAATAAAACTTTGTGACGTAAGAATGCGTTGTGTTTGTAAATTATATATCTAAATGCGGTAGCTAACTTGGGAGTTGTTCTAGTTTTCAAGGAGTTGTGTTGTGGAGTGATTTGTGTATGGCATGGGTCTCTCCTACTGATCCTGCCACATGCATTAATTTAATAAATCAGCCTTTTGTTCAACATAGTGATATTGTAAGTTATTTTTTAATTTTAGTCATTGTGATTTTCTTTTGTGCAGACTGGAAATATTTGGAAGGGGTCGTTAGGTCATATTGGGTTGCAAATTGGGTCGCTGCATGAAAAAGGTTGAAAACCACTGATGTAGAGTGTAGAGTAATGCTGCAACTTTATTCTTCTAAAAAAATGTCCTGCAACTAATTAAGAATATGATATGTCATGTTTATTTAACAATTCGGCTTTTTTTACCTGGTTTGGCTTTTTTCAGACATAGTGTGGCTTTTTTTCTCAAAGATGTCTGTCGAGCTGAATTCAGTGTGTAAGTGACAATGCAGTTGGGAATTTCGGAATCGATGCCTTAACTATGAGAATCATTCTCAGAATGTTGGGCTAATGATCATGATGTGGGCAATAACACAAAACACATGAAAAAAACAATGGTTAACAAAACAGATTATAGAGAAGTAACAGTGTGCCGAAACGACCTATACACGATAGGCCTAGTGACAGAATTTGACGATGATGTTAGAAGTAATGTGCAGTAGTACAATACAATGTTTGTTCCCGTTATGCAGATTTCTAGTCTAGTCACCGCTTGCATAGGACAACCTCTGCTCACATTTTGGAGCCATACTGAACAAAGTTGGATGGTTGCCCTGGTAGTTGCAGCTTTAATGATAGGTAGTGTCTATTTTACCGGCGATATTCTGGCAGCAACAGATCGGCTGGAGCTAATTGTGCTGGCAGTTAAAAATTCGCTCTCGTGGCATGACGCAATACACTACCAACAAAAAGGTCACTTGTCAGGAAAACGTCATCATCCTGTTCATGGTGTAATGGTTATGTGTAACGCCTGCTATGCTAATGATGGTTTTCAGTTCGACTCTCACCTTGCTGACTTTCGTTATGTTTTTTTCTCTGCTTTTTTTCAGCTCCGCTTAGGTGTTACGTTTATAGGGGTTAGTGTTGTTAGGTTAGGGTTAGCTTAGCATTAGGTTGGTTTAGGGTTAGGGTTAGGATTAGCATAGGGTTAAGTTAGGGCTACAGTTAGGGTTAAGGTTAGGTTGTAGGTTTAACTTTTAGTTACATTTACTTTATTTCTATCAAGCCTTTTGCTGCTGCCATCTTGGTGGCAAAATAGACATGCCTTAAAGATGTAGGCGTATTGTTTTGCATTTCTGTTGCCTGTGATAAATATTAAAGTTCTGCGTAATGTAAATGTTAATCGTGTTAATTTTTTTGTATGATTTGCTTGCGCATTCATGTTATAATGGCTCAGTTTGGCACAGCCGTTCAGAGTTTTATCTGAGCACATATGGTTAAAGTATGATTCAATATTTGTGAATAGGTGATCAGTTGCTATCCTCAGAGTTTTAAATGAATCTTTTGCAGAAATTAAAAATTAATACTCACTTTAAATACTTGTTATCTATATGGTTAATTAGTGCAGCTTGAACTACTTAACTAGTGTTTCAATGGTTTCCACTTAATTTAATTACAGATACTTTTAAGGTGTATATTTGATAAGCAGTGTCTATTTTGCCTCATGAGACGAAAACAGTTCATAAGTTATTTTGTCAGTAAGTGCACAGATTTGTTTGAGGTGATCACATGGCAAGCTTGGAATTAATATAGCTGACCATATATAATGCCTAATTTAAATATGGGCNAGCTTTTAATGGCTGTGTTTATGTACATTGTGTAAAGAATAGGCTAAGCTTTAAACCTCAACATGTTGTGTCTCTCTGNATTGTGCTAGTCATGTGACCATTTCAACCATTTGTGCTCTATCAAAGGCAAAATAGCCATGACATATATTTTGCTTTATGAGGCAAAATATACATTGTCTTTTTAATATGACTTACTAGGAAGTTTTCGGAGTGTTAACAGAAGTCGGAGTTGATGTTTCAACATTTTTCTGAGCCGGAGTTGGAGTCTAAAAAATGTGACGCTGCTCATCTCTGGTGTACACCTCTGCTAAACCAAGGGAAGTTTGATTTGAAATTTTTGTGGGGAAACACTTCCCTATTTCTTTACTACGTCCCTTTTTTCCTACAATTAGGGTTGCCCCTGCTTTCATCTTTGAAACTTCTTACCAGTGTTGCCACTGCTGTTTTTTTTCACTAGATCTGGGGATTTTCTGTTTTATCTTGAATTTTTATTGAAAATCTGGGTTTTTTAGACTCTGGACAAATTTTAGAAATGTGTGTTGTATTACTGCATTTTCCATTCAAGAATACAGTTGTTTCACAGGCGTAATAGGCCTATGTGCAGAGTCAGTAAGAGTAGCAATACAGGCTAGGCTTAAACAAATTGTTTGAAATACAATGGTTTACAGATTAAGCACAACTAGGCATAGGTCAGCACTCCAATCTATTGCTGATGTGTCAAGGGCTGCTTGTGCATCATTTTGGAAAGCTGTTTTTGGTTTTGAAGATGCAGTGAGTGTGGTTGAGAATCTCTTCATTGTTGTTCGGGTGCATTGTGGTACGAATGTAAAATTTTGAATGTTCAATTAGTAGTCAAATATTGCAATGAATGCAATGGTTAGCGTGTAATGAGAACTGTAAGACCTTGAATGTATCATGTACATGTCTCAACAGTACTTATGAGGAAGCTGTTTTGTTCAAACTCATTCTTTAAATTACCATGAAAGCAGGATATAATGAAAATGCCACGAAAGGACAGTATGATGAAGCAACGTCGAAGTGCTAAGACAGAAAACAAACCCATTGAGAACAGTGTCACATAACCTACTATCAACAACTACTCTTTTCCCCGTATTGTTACTTGCCCCAATGTTGGCAGTGCTAGATATTAAAGTCACGTACATATGAAACATCTTGCTATTCTGAGGACACCAGGTTAAATCACAGTATATTTATAAGCTCAACTGGTGTATTATGTAAAACGTAGAACAGATACTGCCAACTTTATCAGGGCGAAAAAAACAAGAGTCACACTCCATCTGCAAACCAAAGGTCGAGATGAGTGATGCCTCAGGTACAAACACCAGTAGTGCGGAATCATTGGACATGATTATTTTAGGTGGTGTAGCAATCAAAGGAACAAGGAAATTAGTGTGAAGAGATATCCAAGAGAAAAAAAAAATCAATACACAACAGATAGAAACAGACGAAACGGAGAACCATTAGTGGGATGATTGAAATAGTGGCTAAGCTACGAAATGAATAACACAATAAACGTCATCATTCGTTCATCAAAAATTGGTATATATCTGGGAACATGTCAGAGGATTTGTTGTTCATGCTTGATCGATCAGTGTTAATGTATATAGTAGGATTCTGTAAAACAATGTCATGAAAATCATATTCGATTGCTAAAACTGTCAACTTTTGCTGATCCATTGAATGACCTAAGTCAAAAACGTGTCCTGTTAAAGTTTTTCAAATATTAGGTTAAAATCTTTTTTTCTACCTTCATTCAAATTTTGTTTTTCTGGTTGTAACTTTTGAACCAGCATCATTAGAAAGCCAATCAAAGGCTTAAAATACTTAGATTTTAGCCTAGGTTCTAGTAAAAACTTCAGCGAAACACTTCCAGCTTGCAGTTGGGTCCCGGGGTCCGATAACCTCGGCCAAAAAATGCCTAAACCTATTCCACTTGTGACATCACCCACAAAAAGCCTGAAACATAAACTTACAATTTTTTTCATTGTAAACTAGAAGACTAGCACAATTGACTGGCCAGCTGTGGAGTTGTAAAGTGGTACAAAAATATAACATTTGTAACTAAATCCACCTAGAGGCGAAGATGTTAAATGGTTTTGTTTGTACAATATTTTTTTTTTGTTTTTGACATCTTCCATCATGGTGGCCATGTTGTCGGCATAGAAAAAGTTTTCTTTTAGCAATCTAACATATTTTCTTGAATCATGCAACTTTTTTCATAGGGAGTAAGTTGTTATATCAAAACCTGGATATAGATGTGAAGGTATTTCATGTGGTGACATTTTTGTAGTTACATATGTTGCACCAGTAAATAGGCAATTCAAATGATGAATGACCAAGTCATTTTAGAAGAAGATTATGATGAAAACTATGTGCCATCAGAGGAAGAAATTCATGAATATGCACGTGTAATTGGTCTTGATCCTGTGATTGAGCCAGATTTATTGTGGATTGCAAAAGAAGGGATAAATGCACCATTACCAGCACATTGGAAACCCTGCCAGGATACAAATGGTGATATCTATTACTTCAACTTTGAAACTGGTGACAGTATTTGGGATCACCCATGTGATGAATTTTATAGAGGGATGGTGGTTGAAGAAAGGCAAAAAAAGCTTGTTAAACCATCTGCATCCAACAATGTTCAAACTAAGAAAAAGAAAGACAAAAGTTCTAAAAAAAAGAAAAAAGAAAAGTTGGCAGAAGAAGCTGCACAGCCAGCTCTAGGAATTTTGAAACCTTTTAAATCAGGACCACAAGGTCTCACTTCTGGTCTTCCAGTATCTTCTGGCACTTTGGGGCCTTTGAAAGGAATTGGGGGAAAAACATTAGGTTCATCTCTGTCACCAGTGTTAGCCAAAACAGGTGACCCAGCTGACCTTCTTGGTTTGACTGTAAGCTCTCTTGGCAGCACTTCTGAACTTGGGCGAATCAATTTGGATAAGCTTAAAACTCAAGATCTTGAACAGCCACCATTGGAGTATCAGCTTTCTGAAGAAGAAAGTGTTGAAGAAGAAGAAAACATTGCAAAAATGAACGTTTCATCAGACTCATCTGATGAAGATATTGACCATGCTGTGCAACTGATGAAAGATAGTATTAAAAGTGTTGATAGCCTTACTGCAATTGGGAGTAAGGAAGTGGAAGTAAAATCTGATAACTATTCATTGCAAACTAGTGAAAAAAAGACATCTTCTCTTCCAGCAGAAGCTGCTGCTCGAGCCGCAACTGCAAGAATGTACGGAAAGAAGTATTCCCTGACAGAGTCTGCTTCTACTGAGTCTGAGCTCTCTGTTGGAAGTGAGAATGTACCTGCTGGTAGTTCATACACACCTGTCAATAAGGTAGACAAAAAAGATGAGGGAGAACTAGAACAGTTTAACATAGAAAAAAAGAATCTTGAAGAAAAGAAAATGAAACATCTTGCTGAAATACGAAGGAATATAGAATTGGAAACACAAAAAGAGGAAGCTCTTATGAAAAGTAAGCAAGCAGAAGCTTTGTCATCTACCCATCAACAACTGAGATCAGAAACTGACAAAGAAATCAATACATTAAAACAAAATTTTAAAAAAGAAGTAGAAGATCTGAAAAAGGCTTTATCTCAACAATTAAACACTGAAAGACAATGCCTGCTTCAGCAAGGTATTAGCAATGATATAGAAGCAGAGAAAGAGAGACATGAAAATGAGCGCAACCTGATGTTGTCTGAGATCAAGGTTGAACATGATGCTGAATTAAAAAACATTGAGAAAGATTTGAAAAAAAAACTACAGAAAGAGAAAGATGAGTTGGAAAAAAAGCTGATCAATGCTCATGAAGAGTCTCTGTCTGATTTGCGCAAGCGACTGGATCAGGAGTTGTTGCAAAAAAAGCAACAAATTCAGGATTCTTACAGCAGATTGACATCCATATCAAATGACCAAGGTAAAAACTTTCATGAAATACTAAGTGATCGCACTAAAGTTTTGTATAATGAACATGAGCAACAGATTGACCAAATCACAAAAGCACATGATTTGAAGCTATCAAAACTACGCGAGGAGCATGAAAAAAAGTACCAAGAGGAAATGAACACTCTGAAAAAACAGTTGAAATCTGACCTTGAAATAGAATCAAAAAAATTGAAGGCACAAAATGAAATAACAATTGAACGTATGACTCTTCAATATCAGTCATCCCTCAATGAATTAAAAAATGACCAAGAAGTTTTGAATCAGAGACGCCAACTTTTGTTGAAAGAGAAAGAAGAAGTTGATAAGCTTGAAATGGGGGTCAAATCTCAACGTAAAAACACATTAGGTGTTTTTCATGATTCTAATGCAAATAAACAAAATCCTAAACTGAATTTAGAAGAGGAAATTGAGAAGCTAAAGCAGCAGCAAGAGTCACTTCATAGGACAGTTCAAGCTCTTAAACAAGAACAGCCATTATTGAACTTAACAAGCAAGCAACAAGAGCCTCTGCAAGTTGAAGACCTTGAAACCAAAGAAACTTTAAATTTAAGACCTGAGCAGCATCAGCCTTTAAAGGCGGATTTGTCAAACGGCATTAGTTTCCTGGATGGCTCTAAACATGATTGGAAAAAGGAAGAAGATGGGTTATTGAAAGCAAGAGAGTTCTTGCATCGACAACAGCAGGCACTGTTTAGGCAAACTGTAAAAGATGTGCCTTGGCATGAATCTGTCACAAATGCTGAAAAGGAAACTGCAAGTGATGAAACTAAAAGGCTGCTTAATGAAATTCGAACTAGCCTAGAAAATGAGGCTTTTCGCCTGAACCAGATGTCATCTGGGGTCAATGGTAATACAGGAATACCATACGAAGCTTGGATTCCAAAGTTAAATGAGCAAGTACAGCCTCGGCAAACTTTGACATCAGGTACCTCATCTCATTTGGCTGCAGCATCAGAGAGAAAAGATGAGGTGATGGAATATTTTAGAGTTGTAGATGGTAAGTTGAACCAAATTGTGCATAAGATTTCTGAAAATGAAAGGATGTCAGGAATGATGTCTGTGCCGCTGAGACCAATGAATTATACACCTGACCATGTGGAACAGGAAATGCTGGAGAAATGGAGAAAATACTTTGGGCATTCCACATTTTCTGCTCAACCATCTCCGTTTTTGTTTGATAAAAATCCTTTGCCTTACTGGAGATATGTATCTGGGCGTGAATTGATGGAGTCTGGAGGAAATCCGTCCCTCCACATGCCACAACCTGATGTACTTAGACAGCAAAGTGCGGCCCCAGAGTTTAATCTTCGAAATTCTGCTGAAAATCCTTTTCCAAGCTATGTACATAACAATTTTGGACCAGTGCATAGCAGGGTGCGTTTGGTTCTTGACAGTGAAACTAACAATATCAAGGCAGTGGGTCCTGACAACTCCTTTTTCTCCTAATTGGATTAAATGCTTGTGTAAGACTATTTTCAAGAAGTGTTGGTGGGTTGTTGTCTGAATTAACTTTATATATTTGTCATTTCTTGCACTGTGAAAATTTCTGTATGAGAATATTTTTATAGCTCCTAAGCATGTGCCTGATTCATTCAAGTAAACTGTAGTAAACACCTATCCTTTGTACATGAAGTTGGCTGACAAGATAACATACGCACTTGTTCAGTATATTGTAATTTAAAAATTAACACAACTTGTGAAATAATTCACTTTTTAGTAGAAAAAATAATGTCCCTTTTTTAAGTCAGGAGAAAAAGCTGTCTGCATTTTGCTTGATAGTGTATTGTAAATCACTGTACTGACACACAAATTTTAGAGTCTAGTGGATTGTATATGATGTAAATCACCTCGGATTGGTTTCAAAAAACAGAAAGAAACTTGTTTTATGATTGCTTTAGATATGAATGGCAAACACCCACCATATATAAAGTAAATGTTTTTGTAACAGTATCAATATTGTTTGGATTAAAATTATCTGGAACTGTGTTTTTGAAGTTTTTATGTCAATGCATTATATAAACTGAACAGTGAACATACAGGTGTTTGGTCCAGTTTTATGTGCAAACATTTGGTGTGTTTTTTGTTGGATTCTGCCAATGTGTTCTACTTGCTTGTTTCTCAAATATATGCGTGTTCACCCATATTGATGTTAAACAAGCTTCTAATGTCGTTATTTACCAAACCTCTCTTTTGAATGATGTGATTGTTAGAGTTCTTCCTAGAATGGACTGGCTGATATAATGTCTTCCTGTGTGTTGTCCAGTGTATTTATTTCTGAAGTTAGGACACATACACGTTAGAAGTGTGAATCTTCAAGTTTGACTTTGGACTCTAAAATAGTGTTGTTGAGAGTACACGATTGTTGACTGTATGCCTATTAAAAATGAAAGAATGTGGTCTGGGAATGTAGCACGGTTGTTTCCGCCTATTAAAAGTATGGAAATGGATCATCACTTGGAGAAGTTACTATAGTTGATGTATCTTAATGTATGGGCATCATTTTATAGAGTTGCTATTTGTTTTGAGTCATATGTCACAATTTCTTGTTCAGTTTGTCATAACACTTTTTAATATGTGCATTGGATTTCTTTGTTTTGTTCCTCCAGTAAGAAATTGTGCTGTGTTTGTGAAGTATTCAATATTTTTATTGTATACCTTTTTGTGTCATAGTGGTTGCTTGTGCAACTGATGCAACCCTTTTTCTCTTGATAATGGAGGCAGAGCACTTTTCATAGCATGTGATGTAGGTATGTGCCAATTATGCATGTAAGCAAAAATGAAATAATATATTTTCATATTTTCCTTGCCGCAACATAGTTGCAAGCTTAGCTGATGATGCCATCTGCTGATTGCTTACTTAATGATATTGAGGATATTGCAAACCTTGATGTCAGAGTGCAGTCTCTGAAAGCTTCTGTATTACCTCATTCCAGTAGTGCAAGGGTTAAGAAGAAGAGTTCTCATCTTCCTAAAAGAGATGAAATTGATGATTTGCAAGGCATTGAAAGGTAGCTCTATGTATTTATAATCATGTACTGATTTACTGCACTGCTTTGTTTTTGTGTTAGACCAGTGTTTTTCAACAAGGGGGTTGTTTGCCATTTTTTGGGGGGACACCACAAGAGCTTCTGATGGAAATATTAATAATTACTTCTAGATTTTATATTCCATATATGGAAGCACTTTTTCACATGGCCAAAATAATAAGATCATCTCGAAAAAATGATGGCCTACTTTTCATTCAAAATTGGTTTGCATATGATTATGACCATTACAGTACCAGGGTTTTTAAAAGTGTTTTAGGGACCCAATTCGGGTCCCTAGAATCAGAGAAATCGAGTCCCTACAGGTCCATACCAGGTACCTAACATTTTCCTTAACAAAAACCTGGAGTACTGTTGCGTTTGGCAACGCACGAATAACTTTGCGACGTAAGAACATGCTGTGTTTGTAAAATAGATACCTGATTGCGGCAGCTAACTTGGGAGTTATTCTAGTTTTGAATGAGTTATGTTGTGGAGTGATATTTATGCGGCATGTATCTCTCTCACTGATGCTGCCATATGCATCAATTTAATAAATGAGTCTTTGTTCGACATAGTGATATTGTAAGTTATTTTTTGGTCCATTGTGATTTTCTATTGTGCAAACACAACTGCATTTCATATGCGTGACTGGAAATTTTCGGAAGGGGGTCGCTAGGTGAAATTGGATTGCAAAATGGGTTGCTGATATGAAAAAGGTTGAAAACTGCTGTTTTAGACACATATTGCTTGGCTATGTTTCAGGCTAATACTTCCGACACACATCTAGCTCAGTGATTCTTAACATGGACTATTGGTGGTCCACCTGGAATTTGTAGTGGTCCACAGAGTTCCATAAATCCTTGATAAAAAAAGCCTTTACTGTACAATAAATTATGTAAGACTAGATTAGGTGTTCATTAGGTGTCAGCATAGAAAAGTGACCCATTACACATTTTTTTTTAAAAGGAGGTGGACCATGGGCCAAAAAAGTTTGAGAACCACTGATCTAGCTCCTTGTTTCCACCCTTGTAGCATGCATTTCATACTTATAACCATGTCTGCCCGAAAAGCTGCAAGTGTTGTTTTTTCTGGAATGCCAAGTTTTTGTATCTACAGGTGTTTTGGAATTGCAGTGTGATGCACGCTTACCAGAACAGCGTTTGATGTATTTGCAATTTTGTCTTGTTCATGCTATGAAACTGGCTTTTTGTTGTTTTGTGTTCAAGTACTTACTGTTTCAGCAATGCCCCTGCCACTCAGAGCATATACCTGAAAACCTGGGGCTGCACGCACAACTCTTCAGATTCTGAATACATGGCTGGCCAACTTGCCGCTTACGGATACACAATCACTGGTATGATGTTCTGTAAAATCATTTACTTAACCTCATAATGATCTTGACGTTTCAAGAGCAAGGAACTACCGCAGAACTGCAACACATAGGCACATATTTTGTACTGTATAGAAAAGCAACGTTGTTGTAGGCTTGAAAAAGCGTAGGTTAACGGAAACGTGCTTGTATCTTCTAATTGCAATGAACTTGACTAGTGCTAATTTTCTAATTGCAATGAACTTGACTAGTGCTAATTTTCTAATTGCAATGAACTTGACTAGTGCTATGTTTTTCTTCCTTCACAAAAACAACAATTATGCACAATTTTGACTGAATGTGTAAAGGATATGAAAAACGTTTTGTTATTTATTTCTGACATCAGACTTTGGTGCTGTCTTACTTGATGCTTGCAGATGCAAATATTTTTGACGAACCTCATATCCTCAGATTGGCTCAGAAATAAAAATTCCAAAAATATTTCTGAGAATAAAGTTTCGATACTCATGTTAACACTTTTGGCTAAAAGCATATTTTCATTGGTTCTGCGTTGAAATCATCATATTGTGTACAGTGTACACCGACTTCAAATTTTTAACTGTAATCAAATCCTGGCTATTCAGCGGTGGTGTAAAATTTAAATATATTTGTTTTCATTCAACGTCGAATTTAATGTATAATTGACAAACTCTTCTCTTGTCATTGAACTTCCGTTGTAATTACAGACAACAGTGAAAATGCAGATCTTTGGCTTTTAAACAGTTGCACTGTCAAAAATCCTGCAGAAGATCACTTCAGAAACATGGTTGAGTAAGTAGCTTTCTAACTTTTGTTGATCTCTGATGCGGTGCTGGTTCTTAACATTTTTTGTCTCATTTTCCCTTGAAGTAAATCAAAAAGTTGATTTTACCCCAACAATTGCTAGTGTGTCAAGGCATGACTTTTCTGGAAAGGGCCCAGGACAGGTTCTCCTGTAAAAACGTTGTAAACTTACACTCAGTCAGATACATGAACTTTTGTGCTTACTGGAACCAATTTTAGGATAATGCTTGTAAGAAAATTATCAGTCTCTTAGATAAAACTTTAATAAAATGCTGTTACAAGCAAGCATGAATACTTTCAAGAAGCGGAAAGAAATGGTTCGCTGCGGTTGTTAAAATTCTGAAAACAGTTTCATATGAACAGGTGTGTCACTGAATCAAGGGGCAAGATGCTTGGAAGAAGGGATGCAAACCCATGTTTAAATATTTCTTTTATTGAAAAATGACAAACAATTTCAACGAGTCAGTCACTCAGTGAGGCTTTTGTGTGCTTGTTTTCTACGCACAATACCTGAGATTCTGGGAATAGTGGTTGAAAGAGATACTCTCACGTCATCATTGGGAATCAGACAAGATCAGTGTTGTATTTTATGGTCATCACTAGGGAGAACCCTGCCTCACACATAAGTATTTAAAAAAGTTATAATAACTTCAAAATGCACGCATCGACAGCGTTGGAAACACTTCGCCCAATCCACACCAAAATTTAGAAAAGTCACAGTTGCAAGATATGAATTTGGAATAAAGCATTGTTTAACCGTGAAGATCAATTACTCCACCCTTATTTAGCTCTTTGAAAAGACAAGCTTGTGCCCTGATAAAATTTACACGTTCAGTTACATTTTCGTAAACTTTGTAAAACCTGACTTCACTGAGCATAGAAGTCTGTGCACAGCGAACCAACGTCATTCCGCCAATTATTTTGTTGAAAGAAATTATTCACATTTTCCTGATCATCAGTCACTTCGAAAGTCGTCTCTCGTCTTTCACACATCAAGAACTCAATATTTCAACTCAATTGCATGTATAAATCGACAGTAAATCAGATTTTCTTAAGTTTCTTCTTTTGTTTTATTTTCGATTCAATCCATAGTGAACGGTTTGGAAAGTCACTCCCAAATTGTATGCGGTTTCTTTTGCTATTGCGAAAGCAACGCGATAGGATGCTGCAATTCTAACTTGTCTTCAGAAACGAACCCTGATATAGGCAGAGTACCTGCAACACGAAATTGAGCGCAAGTGGATGTCATGTACGTGTGTGGGATGGAGTGAAGCGAGCTTACAAAATTGATGGCTTCATCAAAACATTACCAGGCACTTTCGAGAAAAAGATACACCGAGGTTTTTAAACATCATTTTTATGAAGTCGACCCGAAGTTAACATATGCTTCTAGATAAGTTTTCTTCTTCGGCATAATTACGGAGAATGTTGAAACCTGCATTTGTTAATTCATAAATAACTCATTCACTAAACAGACCAAGAAAGGCTGTCACTGACCACTTGTCCAGTCTATAGCATGCTGTGAAGTGAAAGAGAAAAATGGCGCTGGAGTTTGACCATTGTGAAAACAGTGAAATTTATTGCATAAGAGAGGATTTCTTAATTCTGAAAGAGTTACAATCTTTTACGTACTAACTCCAAATGAGGTCGTGAACAGAAACAGTGTTGCGCACCGATCTGGTAGAATACCTGTGAAAAGATGAACTAAAAAGTAGAGATCGACCGATATATCGGCCGATATTTGGGTTTTACCGATATAACTGCATCGGCCAAAACGGCCGATATTATCGGCCTCAATAGGAGTTGACAAAACGCTTATATTCCTCACGCATCCAGACAACTTGTGCAAGAAAGCACAACGAAGCAAGTCGAGACAGTTATCTTACAGCAACACTATCAGGTGCGGTTTCATAAGCAAACAGACAAGATTAACCATGGAGCGTGCGTCGGCCGTCACAACCGAAACAAAAGCATCATCGGGAAGTTTCGCAATGCTCGAAGCCACCACGTGCAGGTGTTGTGTACGAATAAACTCCCTTTGTACTTCCGGAAGTTTTCGCAGCACGAAAAGTTTGACTGGTACTTAGGTGCAGAAGTCCAAGCAATGCCTAGTTTAGCGCAGATTAATTTAAAAAAGCTTGCATGAAAAATGAATTGCGTTATGTTAAGCAACATTTATGGCGTTATGAAAATGATTACAATTGCAATCGTTACTCATTAGTGACGACAACTGTCGCTATGAAGCAGTTGCACGTAACATCTTAAAACGATTCTACTTTTCACAATGTGGTGTATTAGGCTATAAGCGCGCTGGTTTATACTGTACGCAAGCTAAAACATCGTGTTCGTGGGTT
>JGI24159J19872_10005341_pt1 | contig 16602 bp, 16 predicted proteins | sample Ectturendosymbi4_FD_19872 | JGI IMG/M metagenome (IMG submission 19872) | reverse complement strand
ATGTAGTTGTTAGGTACAACACACCAACAAGATAAAATCATCCCCCCCCCCCGAATGGGTAGCTTAATAGAAGAGTTTACACTTTACAGGAAACGCTTCTTGAGTGCAACACCCAAATGCTGTCTGCAAAACATGACCGCTTAAACTAAGCTTGAAGCAACAAAATTTCGCGATACTAATCTGAAATACAGTGAATATTGCGTGAGCTGCAAAAAATCTTCTTCAATTACCCCGTGGATTATGACACAGTTCTTTCCGGGCACTGTTTCGTAACAATGTTGATGTAAACGTCAATAATCTCTCTCGTTGCTTACGTTCATTTGTTTGTTTATGAAAGATTAAAAGGTGTTTTACACCAGTACAATGACGTCAGAACGAATGTTGAAATGAAGATTTCTTCTCGTGCAATGAAGAACGAGCGACTTTGCTTTCACGTTTGCTTTTAAAGATTGCTGCAAAACAAAACTGGCGAAACTGAAATCGAACGCAATCAAATATATTGAAATTGCATATCTTATCATGAAAATGTGAGCGGGTTGCGAAACATCAACAATTTATAGCTTTTGAAAATAAATCAATAAAAATACACTGCAAAGTTCTGCAATCTGGACAGCTACATTATTAACAGCTTTAAAAATTTGTCCGAAACAGACAACACAGTTTTTGTGAGACTTACCATCAGACCCGACAAAATCGATACAACCTGTGGATCCCCCAATCAGCGAAACGAAGCGCTTTTTTCGTATAAGCTGCATTTTATTAGAACTTTCATTTTTTTCGCTGAAGGAAAATTTTCTCTAGTTTCTGGAATTGCTTACTTGTGATCAGGTGATTTTATGCTAATTGTCCATGTTTGAAATACGCTGGATAATGATGAAAATTCAGTCATGGTAAAATTTGACTTAAACAACAAAATTTTCAGTTTTTTACGCAGCCCACCTTTGTCGATCATGATAAAGCGAAGCTCGAAGCCAGGTGTCAATCAACAAGGATGAACTTTAGACTGCAGACGAGTAACGGTGACCGGTGGCTTCACCTCTGCAGCACAGGATTTCCTTTTCAAGATCCGTGTGGTGCTGAAGAGATCTAATGTACTTAAAGCCTGATTCATCATCAAGATTTTAAAAAGTTTTTGATGCCAGGAATTTGCAAACATCAGCTGCACACTTTTTTGCGAATTTTCATCACGCTACGAGTACTTCGATGGTAAAAAACTCACTTTGCGAATTATATTTCTGATTTCGAGTTACGCTTTCGTTCAGATGGCAACGATTTGCTGAGTGCCACTATTTTTCAATGTTTTTGCGTTGCTTAGCTGTAACCTTCTGTCAGCACTGTGTTTTACTGCGCAGTAAAACTGGGATCTATCCGCCAATTGTGAAACAAACGACGAGTACTCGCTATCAAAAATCAAGGTATACTACAAGATTCGCTAATTTTAGAAAAACGTGTGCTACTGGAAGTATAAAGGTAAAACCACGTAACGATAGAATGACTTTTTTGTAATCGCCTATCTTGAGCTGTTGCAGTACACCAACCAATTTTGCCGTTGTTTCAGCAGCGTTTATGCCAACGAAAAGTGTTTTCTTCGTTTGTAATGTTTGTGCATTTGGGCACAGGTAAGGAAGGTTTGTTCAGCTGCAATTCGACAATTTAAGCTATGTAGATTGATTATTAGAGGCAGAAGCATAGATTAAAGTCACGAACCAATAATAAAGAATAAAGCGAGATTTTCACGGATTCCTATTCATTAATTTTTGCTGACGAAGGAGTAAGTCCCATAAAATCTTTTGCATGTACATAACAAAATATAAATAAGCGCTGGCGGGCAAAGCGAAAATTTCTACAAAACATCATCTTTATTACTGCTCTCAACAAGCGTTGTTTTTGTACAACGCTTATGTTCGATGGATCGGCCTATACGAAATCACAATAGATGTTTTACTCTTGACTTGGTAGATCAAAAAGTCAATGCTGTATTAGCAAATGCTTACACTTTGTTTGAAAAACTGTTACGAAATGAAATTGAAAAACAACGACTTATACCTTTGTAGTCTTCTTCGCTGCCTCACAATTTTCAAAGCAAAAAAATGAAGCTGGAAATATCACCAAATGCAGAACGGATTTGAGCAAAAGTGGTCAAAAGCTACATTTTTGTACACTAAAAACAATTTTTTGTTCTTTAAACTATACAATTTAAACCAACCCCTTGGACCCAACCTTGCTGATGAAGCTTGGTGAGAAATAAGGAAATGAACTGTAACAAAACTGACAAAAATCGCGGAGTAGGTGAGAATTTCGCTTATTGGACCGCGACGTGTGCGACGATCGCCCCGTTACCTCTGTCCTGATAAACACCTGACCTGAAAACATTTCGTTGAGGCACTTTTTCCCGAATATGGCACCGCAAATCTGGGTCTTCATCAACCCACGCGGTAAGATGCTGGTAAGACAAACTGATTAAACACATAAAATCTAAGAGGTCTGTTTAGAACTGCTGCCAGCTTCCAATTTACTTGGCGAATGTGTCGCGGGCTTCCGAATGAGTAACGAAGCAGCCGGGGTCCGAAGAAAGTTTGGGAGCGCTGTACTCGTGTTACTGCAGAGAAACAAGGGTTTCGTTTACTTTTTCATGCGAAATCTGCAGCCTTTTTTTCATACATCTTCTGCAGTCAGCTATGCCACTTACACCAAACTACTCAACACGTTCCGGCCATGATGCTCATAACAGCTAAAAATAACTGTTAGCCTTTGCCAAACCTTTGATCTGATCAGTGCCTTTACAGGAATGGTCACCAAAAATAAGGAAATAAAAAAGTTTAACGAAACAAGAGAAATTATCGTAAAAACGTATCAGAAAGTCGTTGAGGACTCTCCAAAACGTTTGGATTGCTTACCATGAACGGAATCTCAAAACTGACATGAATTAATCGATACCAGATGATCGTGCTATTTATATAGGCTGAATCAATTTCTCGCTGTTGGTGGCTCTCTTTTTTATCTTTGGGACCTGGGAAAAACCATTAGCTCCCCAAGGTACAACTTTTGTTTTGATATCGCTATTTTTTCATCAGATCGCGAATAGCTTTTTCCATGTGCAAAACACCAATCAGTTTGTTTCATTTTAAGTGAAAGTATTTGCACCTTTTAAGTTGAACAACTCGAGAAAGCGCAACCAAGCTGAAAAAATGTGCTGCTCCTTGTGGAGCACTCTGTCTTGGATAAACTCAGATGTTCCGTTCAATGGACCTATTTATTCACATAGCACTTCCAAGTCAATTTACCAGCATCCTACCGCCATATTGGTCAAAGCGTCGAAATGATCTAAACCAACAACTTTTGCTTGAACGGGTACTCGGGCTGCCGCGTCAGGGGACCGCTCGCGGAAACATAAACAAAGACACTGCTGTTTAACTTCGCCTTCAAGGAAATAGTGATTAAACAGCCTCACGAATAAACTATTATGACGTGTCAATGGCATGTGGGAGCAAATGTGTACTTTACGTCACGCGTGCATGACCCTAAAAAGGCAGGAGTTTGGGACATGTCGGACTTACAGAAGCCAAGACTATTGAACGCTTCTGAAAACATCGGGTTGGTGAATAGGCCAGGGTGTGCCTAAGTGGGATAATTGAAGAGAAAAAAAGCCACGGAGAGGGCTAGGGCTTGCGGGACTCTCGAGTACTCTAAACCATACTGCGTGCAGCTAGCAACGAGCAACAAGTTTATTTGTTGGGACCGGTCATTCAAAGGCTCGCTGTGAGATTGCTATTACTGACAAAACGTACTAGGTCCCTCGCTTCGTACTTAGAAAGTCTTGCTTAATGACAAACGCAACAGTGGCTTTAAGGTGAACTATGTCAGAAAACGATATCAGGAAGTTGGAAATGCTCAGCTCTCAAGATCAGTGCAAGCTTCATGGGCGGTACGGATTAGACTTGCTGAAGTCACAGACAAATGTACCGCGTGCTACCTCTTTCCGCGGTAGCGTTGCCGGAAGTGGTTCTGACGAAGAAGGTGACATAATCAATGTCACCGATGACGACGAAGTCGTTTCGCAAACGACTGACATAAACAGTTGCACGTCACAAGATTTACAATTTAAGGTTAGTTCGTGAATAAACCATAGGAAATGTTTGTAATGATGTTTTGAGACATTGGTACCGATCGATTTGTGCCACATAAAGCTTCACGGCAATGTATTTACGAAAAATCATCTTGGTGCTGCCCAGATTGCAAAGGATTGTTTTGTGTATGAGGATGTTGATTTTACTTTTTATTTCAAGTGTCATTGCCAAAATTTTCAAGCATGTTTTAAACATGCGGTTGGTTGTATCAGACAAAGCCAACCAAAATGGCGGGTCCGTACAAGGACAGAAAATGATTAAAAATTTTTTGTTGCTTGTACTTTGTTTGAAGTAAATTAGTACAAAGTTAATAAAAAGTATAATGGCTGAAATTAGTGGATTATACAAACCGAACAAAAATCACTGCGAGTTCCTGTTTGGATAATTTGGTGTTTATAACCAGGGTTTTTTAAGGAGAATGTTAGGTACCCGATATGGGCCTGTAGGGACCCGAAAAGATATTTCCCTTGATAATTTTCTCCGATTCAAGGGACTCGATTTTCAATTCTGGACTCGAATCGGGTCCCTAAAACACCTTTAAAAATCCCTGTTATAACGAAAATTCAAAGCAACTACCAAGTTTATTTTTCTCTAAATAAAATACGTCAAATCATTTGCTGACAAAATGTGTGTCTTCCTTAATTAAAAGATTTCAAATATTGAGACTAGCTATAACCATATTGAAGGGCATCACACAACCCTGCTGTGCAAAAATTTGGTAGTTTTTCATGTACTTGTAGTTTCATCGTGTGCTTCTTATAAAAACTATAGCCTTCCTTTATTTAATGAGTTTGGCATGACCACACATAGGACGATGAAACTATAATTTGAAAGTACTCAACCTGTTGTCGAGATTTGTGTGACTGTAGAACAAGTTAACTGGCAGAGATCATGGAATAACGACCTGAATTATGTACTCCAAGCTGCATTTCAAATCGTACGACAATGCCAAGTAATTTATCAAACTTGTGTAGATTAATATAACATAAAAGCAACGCTTTACTGCTGAAAGCGAAAATATGGATCATATAGGCAATAGACTCAAAGTTCGGACAACAAACAGTAAGAAAATTGTGCATTTAGCTTCTGTAGCATGAAAACCTCAGTTTTCGATTAAATTTGAGTCAACTGTAACGGGATTTACTTATTGCAAGGTTCAGACCAATCAAATTTCACTATTAAAGAAACAACCATTATTATGTTTGTGCGTGTAACTGCATATAGGCTGGAGGTTAATCGAAAACTTTAGACATTGCCCTTTAGCATCTGTTCCCGCCGTTCAAGAAAAAAGAAAATAAATCGTTCATGTTTTTTTCACACCAAATGTTTCTTCTACCTGAAATTTTTGGATAACAAAAACAACGAAAATTGCGGAAACGCATTTTGGAACTGCCGGTGATGGAAAAGACGCCTTTGCTGGGCATTCTAGTATCAGGTGCTTCTTGGCCCGGGTGCGCACTTTTTGCTTACCGCTGTGGCCTTTCACGGCATCGGATTTATTTCTCTTGCGGTCAGTTTTTGTTGTACCCATAGTTTTCCATCGTTGACTGCCCAACCTGATTGCGAGTTCCCCAAGGTGTGGAAAAGCTGCTGACGCAACGCGCCACAAGACAACGTGTAGAATATTTACAATGCGCAGCAGCTATCAGACACCGTAAGTTTTCGGATAGCCAAAGAAATGCCTAATTTTAATCATTTTATTTTCATACGCACTGCATCAAGCTTAATTGTGATGTGACTGTACGGATGTTAGGTATCTACGTAAAAAGTAAATAATAAATGTAATTATTTGCATACTATTAAAATATGGTGCTTCCCCACATTTGCACTGAAAATTGTCACATGTCGAAGTCGTCGACCAACTTTAAACAAAATTGCTTGATTTTCTTTCACAGCATAGAAGATTTACCTCCTCAGCAAAATCCGGTTTCCTGCAGTTATGCTAGGAGACCAGAAAATAACTTAGCTAATGGCAAAATAAAAAACGTTTTGACCCTATATAAGGAAGTATTGATTACGCATTATGACGAAACAAGTGGCTTAAACTGATAAACTGTGCATGTGTTTCAAGGTTTGCGGCCTTGGCGGCTGTTTAAAAACTCCAGCAAAGTGAAGTCTTGCTAACGTGTTTGAGGTAGAGCTCATTCTAATCATCCAGTGGGAAAGAATCCGGGAAGTCTTTTGAAAATTGGCCGCTAATGCAGAAAAACGTAAAATTAAGTTCACGACAATCAATTTACGTTATCACAAGTGTTCGTTTTGAAAAAGGTTTTGTCAAAGCGCTCACATTTCGAATTTCGAAAAACTTAATTTCAAAACAAAAACAACTATCATTTCCGCATAGTTTTCTATCCATTTGCAATCATAACATTCCAAGAGCATTGGGTCATCATGCATCTTTCATCATCTGTTTCAGACGATCGATCATTGCGAAAATTACAAGTGAACCAACAGTCTGTTCCCGCGGACCAGACATTCCCAAGTTTAGTTAGAAGTACGCGACCAAGGAGGATGGCTTTCTTAGGTTGATCGATAACTTTTGATGTCTCCTGAGTTTGAACTTAGTCGCTTGTTATAAACCTGTGGCAGGGAGCAAACTGATACCTGCCTCTGAACGCAAATTCTGAGTTCGTTCTCACAGGAGCTTTGCCTCAGGAATCACCGCTGTTTGAAAAACATCAGCATTGTAATTGTAATGCAAAAATAATGGGTTTGCAACTAACATTGTTTGTTAACTTGACTAACTATCTCTCAAAACTCGAACTGTGTCTAAATGAAAATGAAGAAAACAAAAATGTTTTTCATTTTCTTGTTTAAGGTTCAAATAAACCGGCTGAAAAAACTGTGTACTGCTTCCAAAAACAAGATATTTTGAGACAAAACTGTAACAGTTTAAAACTTTTACAGCGAACAAAAACAGCCGGTGAGAAAGTATGATTCCAAATCTAATGTTTTGACGAACGGTAAAATCAAACCATTCACTGCGAGATATTGCGAGCAAAAGCAAACCTCGACGAATTCTGTAGGAATGTTTCATTTAATTTCTTGTCAGCCTCTTATGGGCACAGCAAGCGGTGCTTGCGCATTGGACACTAACTTACTCTCTGGAAAACAATCTTTTCAAACTTGCTGGGCAATTTGTAAACAGTTTGTTTTGGAATGAGATGTAGCTGCACAGCAGTCAACACCTCCCGGCAACACCCCACAAACACGAAATATTTGTGAAGCGAGATGTGCTGCTGACAAGACGACTTATAAAGCAACGTACGAAGCGGTTCGTGACGATGAATCGAAACGCCATCAAACTAAACTTTTTACCGATTGGAACCAAACCCCTTCCCAAATTTAAAACCGTTCGCTCCTATTGAAGGGTGCGCTTGAAAAACAACTTTCAGCTTTTAATTACGAAGAGGTCCAGGAAATCATAACAAACCTCAGCAAATCGCTTTACTGACAAGCGGTATATGTTTTGAACTCTGACTTCCAGTGAACCGCGATTAAAGCCCTTTGCGCAATTTGAAAATTTTAGCTTTGATGTCACCCATCAGTGAAGTCAAACGGCCTAAGGTTTTGTGTCTTGTGTGTCCTTTTTTTTTCTTCTGACATTTTGAAAAGTTTTTAAAATTATCTTGAATGCATAAGTTGTCACACTGGCCTTCGCAAAGCCAATTCATGTAGTAACACCCAAGCTGATCTCAATGTTCTAGCATAAAATCAGAGAAGTGTGGTCACTTAAAATTTACTCTCGCTAAATCATATGAACATGTTGAAGTATTTCCAGGGAACAACGATAGCTCAGTAAAATTTCTTTTCAATTAATTCACAGACCAAGACGCATCGGTGTGGACCGTGCTTTGAACGTTCTGGAACGCATGTTGATTCACAGCCCTAATTCTCCACGCGCTTTCTTGAGTTAGCCAGAGTGGAGTTTCGCACTTCAGCCTTTTGTTAAGGCTGCAGCTGAGGGTGGTCATTCTCCAGTGTGGTGTTCTGACATTGTTTGATCAATCTAATGGGTTTTTAAGCGCAAGTAAAACAAGAAATCTGCTTTCGTTTTCACATGCGGTTTACATTACCTGGATCCCGAAACACGAAAACAGTGCTGGGATTGTTTTCTAACAGCCGTAATCCGGAGCGTTGGCAGCAGCCTTCTGCGTATCGTATCTGTAATAATGTCAGCCTTTTTGTCATTATATGAAATTCACCTTCAGTAACTTGCAAGTAAACACTGATTTTGGATAAAATTCCATTGACTACAACTTCTTTTGTGTTTTCCTAACTGCTCTTATTTGATTTCCAAGTGTTGTTTTTCAACACTTCTCAAAAACTAATAAACAGGGTTGGTTGACTAGATGCCCACCATGTTCCTTCACCAATCCTATATGACACAGCACCCCTCTTTGTTTGCACTGATCAGCTATTGCGCCATTGCATTTTCATTTGCTCTAATGTTCACTAATAATTGGTTTTGCTTTGTGTAATGGCTTCTTGCAGTGCTTCTGCTTGTTGGCTGAGTCATATGAAACAATAAACCGTTGAACCATTGAACCACTGACTATTTCAACCAGAAAAATTGAGGTTACATCAGATCGTAACAAACGAAAATTTTGATCTCCAGTCTAGACCACAAAACTGTTGCGAACGTTTTGCTGATTTTTTGGTAAACGAACGTTTCCTATACAGCACCCCTAGTTGCAAAAATTCCCGAAAACTAGGCGACAATCTCAGGACCATTGTCTCTAAGTTTGTTTTAGAAATATTTATCGGGTGCGTTTTCCACGACAAGGGGTTCTTATACCTTTTTGATTTGAGTGCAAGGAAATTCAGCCCTATACAGTGGGGTCTCGTAATTTCATAGAAATTTTGTAACAGTAGTTTTGGGATAGATTGGTTTACCAACAAACCCTCTCTCTTTATCTGTTTGTTTTCAACTAATGAGCTATCAACCTGCCCATTGATTGAAGTGCAATTTCGAGCATATTTTGAATATTACTATAAAATGTCAGGACATACTGAAGAAGATGTGTTTATATATTAAAAAGTCGACATCACGTAGGCAACTCCACACCCGATGATGTATGCTTTTGCACACAACGCAAAGTATACTTATACACACAACACGACGATGCACTGACGTGCATTTATAGATCAACTACTCCGTAGTTCATTTTCGTTTCTTCGCCTAGTTTATTGACCGGTTGGTTAAAACCATTTTCTTAACCCGCTCAGATTGAAATGGTACATTTCCGTTTGATGAAAGCGAGTAAGAAGGAAAAACGACAAAGGATAAAATGAAAAAGCTTGTTTTTTACTGAAATTGGGTCTTACGGATTTTGACCAATTAAAAATTTGCGCTTGTCACTGCGAATTAACATCAACATATTTTCATGTCAAAATCAACTCCCAGTTTTCATAGAACGAAAACGACATCAACCGTACGGAAAAATTAGTCGTTTGAAATCTTTAAGCGATTTGTCTCACACAGGCATCGACGTATATGAAACTGCAGTAAGACAGTATATGATATCAGAGCAGGGCTAAAATGGGTATTTGATCTGCCGTAGTGCAGAAGTAACCATATCAAAGCGGCGCCGTGAGACATATGTTGTAATACGTTGTCATAGGCCGGAAAGATGTTTACTGAGCAATCGCTCTGAAAAAGCGCATTTGAAATGGAGAGCGCATGGACTTACTGTCGCAAGACAGCAGTCATTACTACTCTACGAAGAGGATCGTTGAAATTTTGAAATTGTTACAATTTAAAAGATGAGTTGATTATTATGCGGCATCGGTACAGAGAAGAGGCAGTTTCCAGGCTGTGGCCATTTAGGAAGCGACGTAGAAAGCGGAGCATTTGTCGTTGCCTTTGACGTCATTTGTTTCCTCAACTCGAAAACATGCTATTTCAATTTTTCTTGAAAACGTACGCTGTATTTAGATGGTACTAAACACGCTCACAAAAACCAGTCGTTTTTATCATTTTCACTTTCGCGTACGTTTTAACCTATAACTCTAAGTCGCTTGTTGACTTTATCCTACTTTGATAGTTTGCGGCAGTGGATTATTTACCTGCATGTTTATTTCTTGACAGAAGTCAGTTCCATCAACTCCATCTGATCAATGCAAGCCAGAAGCAAGACAAAATGGCAAAATCTATCAGAGACGTCCTAAACCTCCATTCTCATACATTGCCTTGATTGCCATGGCCATCAAAGACTCCCCCAACGGTAAATATGTCACTTCTGTGTTGGTTCACAATCAAAAAATGTTCTCGATGCAATCTTCCAACAGTTCCTAAGAAAATTACGATTTGCATTTCCTTATCTTTTTTGAACCATCTCGCATTCAATCTGCCCAGCTGTTGGCTCATTGCAACGCTTCATAATCATTCTCTTCACTATTTCGACAAGCGGTTTTTAAAAACAAGCGCATCGGAGAAAAGAAACATCGTGAAAGTAGACTACGCGCTGTCGGTTTTGCGGCTGAATGTCGAGCGAATCCAAAGTTGCCTTTATCTGAATAAACAAGGCTCCCGTACCAATTCTAGCCACTTCCACGAACGCAAGTTTAGCGTTTACAGACCAGCTGAAATAACGCCTAAATCCATTTATTATTATTATTTTTTGTTCTGTGCTGATGATTTGTGGCAAATACTTGGATGATTTGTGGCAAAACAAGCGCATGTGAGTTTTATCAACCTCGATTTGTGAAAAAGAAGCAGGATGTTGACCAAACGTCATCAGCTTCCACAGTGATTCCATAGGTTGGGCCGGTGGGTTCACAGTGGTGGTCAATTGGCCATGACTGCCGCGCATTGTATTCTAAGTCGTCATAAAACACTTTTAATGCAACGTCGCCGTAGGTTTGGGGTTTTATTTAGAGCAAATTAAGGCGCGCCTTTGCTTTACCAAAGCACTTCATTGTGGCGATAAGCATTCCATTATGCAGCTTTCGTCATTACACCGCTTTCATCATTACATCGCTTTCGTCCAGTTTTCTCAGTAAGTCTTCCAAGCCCTGAAACGTGGGTTAAAAGAAACTATTCTTCAGTTCAAGTAAATGAAACAGGGTATTGTTGCATAAACAACGCAAAACAGCAGGCAACGAGTTTTTGTCCATAGTTTTCCAATTTATTTGAAGAGTGATTGTAATGAAAAGCGAAGGTCAGAGAAAAGCAACAAACATATTTTGATTAAAAAAAGATACTGACACATTTTAGAGATTAAAACCATTTGCATTTGGTAACACATTAAACATCTTGATGTAATTGCGCAGCATAAAATGTGCATTATGTTCTAGTTTTAAATTCTTCACAAAATCACTTTGTCCGGCTTATGAAATTTAATTTGGAATTGTGTTGGCAAGTATGAGCAATGTTTGCGTTTCGTTTTGCTGATACCAAGCCGTACATGGCGTCTCAGCTGACGCTACGAGCTGAGCCTAAGAGGACCTGACTGGGCATCAAACCCACACTGAACATACAGAAAAATCTCAAGTCGAAATGGAGCTGCAGTGAGCTGCATTCAGCAAGCAACGAACTGTAAAAGCTGCTTGCGCTGACTAATACAGCGTGAACACGCCGTTCAGGCAAGCGCGTTACAGCTTCGTTTGAGAACTGGGTTGCAATTTCAGAGGACTGCTGCATTGACAAAGCAAACAGCGAATGCAATGAGAACAAAAAGCTTTACGATCAAAGCAGGACAAAGATTTTCTAACTTTTATTCCAGCGCCATAAGATGAAAAACCATACGATAGAACTACAAGAGGGGATCAAGCACTGCAAATGCCCGCTCTGCATTTCAAAAGACTGGCCGAAACCTCATGTATACGACCAATGACTGTATTTCTTGTCCTTTAACCATTTTCATTCCCGATAGTAATTCCTCATTGTTTGGCAATACTGTATTGGTTTGAATCGAGCGTCGAAGGATGTTAGCCCAAGGCATGTATGTTCTGGACAAAGCGATAAGCAAGAGTATGTAATCGATTCCAGTCGAGATCAAAGGCTCAATGATCTATTTGCTGACGGTACGGAAACACGGTTTTCCATGGCCGAGCGTTCGTCTGGCTTTCAATCACGATCTCTCAACGAGTTTATTCGAAAGCCTGAAAATACTTCTGAGCCACTCTCGAACGGACGCAGTCTTCCCGCTACTTTTCTTCCTTGTTTATTACGTTGAACAATTGAGTTAATGACGTCACACAAGAGCAGTGCGTGTGTATGTGGTGTGTGCACTCGGACAAGAGCGATGGGGTGGCGTTTAGTTAGCGCTTGTATAGAGTACAGTTTGTTGATTTTAGACATCCTTTGTCCTGAGTAAAGCAGAGCTCCGACAAAATGTTTATACTAGGCAGGAAGTCGGCCACGGTGACGTTGAATGGGAAGTCAAGGTTTTGACAGTGCCGCTGTTATCACATAGCCAACCAACAAAAACTTTCTTCTTCAAAAGCTTGCAGCGAAGTTAGATGTCGTTACTTGAACGTCGTTGTTGTTCGTAAATCCAAATTTAAACAATCCTGATCTTGTTCCTGTTACCTTTCAGTGCTTCTAAGAGTGAGAAATTGCTTTGAGATAAAAACGTGGAGGTGTGGGAACGCCGTTCCCTGAGCATTCTCCTGCAAGAATTCCCATACTGGATCTTCCTGTTTCACTGTAGACTTTTGACTAGCAGTGCGAATCTGCGTGTCGCTAGCACATTTGCGGGATCGCAGACATGTTTTAATGCAATCATTTGGATCCCACATCTCCAAATAACGTTATTAGTGCAAAAAGGTGTGGGAACGTCGTTCCCCACTACACCCCTGCCTATGCAACTGTTACTTTTACTCTGCGCTATGCCCTTCATCAACGTCTTGAACAAACGTATCCCTTGTACATAGGGGGAAACAAGGGAAAAGAAGGGAATAGCAGCAACTTAAGACAAACAAGTACAATATTTTTCCAAGAACAGAAAGCATCAGGAAACAAGCTCTGTTTTCTTTTATGTGCTTTGAAATAATAAACTGATTTCAAAAAGCTCCTGAAACACAGAGTTGAATTATGTTTGGTGTTGGGAGATGGTGATTAACCAAGTAATTCTACTATTGTACCGTTCATAATCGCAATGACAATCGGAACAGTATCCAGGCGAAAACTTGCGAGTATAACAATGACCTGTCGACAGACTTCATAAAGTGTTTTTTTCCCGAAAGTTCAAACATATTTTTCTCATTTAAAAAGGGCTGCCGTCCAGTTAGTTCCGACCGCATAAACTAGGGTGTTTGTGCATGTAATATTGACATCATTAGGTCGTAAACCGTAGAAACTCATCATCAGTGCAACTTTTGTCTTCTTTTAGAAACAAAAAATTTTACACAACATATACGGTTATCAGCAACTTCATTATTTTTCACTTCATAGAAAAAAATATTTTGTGCATACGATGCTGTCAAGCATTTTGCAAAATTAAAAACAAACTGTAGCTAAAAAAAGAAGCTGAATGTCATATAAAAACATTCAGTCTTCTTTGTAAAATTGCAGTAAAACGAAACCAAACACAGTGAGCGTCAACAACTTAACTGGTTCTACTTCGTAAGAATTTTTCACCGAAAGGTTGTTTTTGTTCCGACGCGTAAAAATGCTGTTTTCTTGCGTCAGGAACCACAGAAGCATTCAGACTCATAAAAATTCCGTCTTTCTCCCATGATGGTAAAAACTTTTTCTAGGACTATGCTTCTCGTGTTGTAGCAAGATTCTATCAATAATTTTCTGGCTCCTACCCAGAGTCTTTTCCTTTTTGAGTATCAATTTCGTTTCCTTCAAATTTTTCATGTAAATGTCAAATTGCGAAAAACAAACCTTTGCTTTGCAGGAAAACTTACACTTGCAGAGATCAACGAGTACCTCATGAAACGATTCCCCTTCTTCCGCGGGTCGTACACTGGATGGCGCAATTCAGTCCGACACAACCTCTCCCTGAACGAGTGCTTCCAGAAGGTGCTGCGGGACCCGTCCAGGCCGTGGGGCAAGGACAACTACTGGACGATCAACCCGAACAGCGAATACACGTTCGCGGATGGAGTTTTCCGCCGCAGACGAAAGCGCATTTCGCGCAAGCTACCCGAATGTCCCGGCTTCTTTTCCGCGCACGCGATTTCAACCTCCCCGGCGCCAACCGTTCTCTCAACCAGGTCAACATCCAGCGACGACTCGCGAAGCGATTCCGAGAATTCGTCGTCATCATCGCCGGTCCCGTTTTCGATAGAGAGCATCCTGGCCAAAAAGGACCCGAAATCAACTTCGAGGCCCAGCTTCATGTGGAACGACGCTCCCTTGTATGCTTCCGCCGACACAGCAAGTTTTATACCCGGCTACATTCCGCCTCCAGCACTACTTGGATACAAGAGCAGCCTACTGGATTCATTCGCTTATCAGCAGCTTTTCCAAGCTCAAGCGTTTCAAGCTTCAAGCCTTATTCGCCCCATTCCAGCGCCGCAAACGGCGACATCCGCGAAAGCCACTTTGCTGAACCTTTACCATGGGCCGGGACTACTGCTGGCTCCAAGAATGGTCCCGGTCTGACTTTCGCGTACTAATTGTTTGCTCGCACTCGCAAGCCATTCTGACAAGCCTTTCATTTAAAAGGCTCAAGTCGCTTCTGTATTCATATTTTGCACTAGTGTTGTTGCGTGTTTCCTTGTCATTTTCTTCTGCTGTTCTAACGAAAACGTCAAGTCGACGTTGAAAACAACTTGGATATAGCAAAGCGGACGAACCGTACTATGTCGTCATAGTAAAAACCTCTGCTGCTGTGAATAATATCTGCTTAAAAATCCTTTTCGACGCTTTGCCCGCGTTTTGGCGACTTTTGCGTGACGAAAGCAAAATCAGCTTCCATCATTTGCACGTCCCTTCTATGCAACGCCGTATTTGCTTCTCATGTTCTGCGACAAAGCCACGCGTGGTGGCGCACCATGTCTATTTCATTCCTTCGTGCTTGTTACAATGTATATTGGTAGGTAGCGTTAGTCATCCGAGTTGTGCGTATGGTTGCTCTGCTGTCCGGCCTCGAACCGCTCTCTGCACACAGACGCATTCGCTACCCTTGTGTTGGAGCTCGTTTTCTTAGATGGCGGTGTCACTCAAAATTGTTTGCAATTGCGCGCAACTTGCGCCAGTGCCTTACTTTGCATTTTGTGACAAGTCGGTCACTGGCGGCCGACGCGCGTAGACCTTGGGTCGAACTGAAGGAAATTGACCAGTTGCCGAAAATAGGGCCTGCGGAACGTAAGAAAGAAGTGCATAACTAACCGTCTCTTGAAGCAGACGTAAATATTTGACCCTTCCAGTCTAACGGAAAAGCATTAGTTGGCAAGCGCTTACAGCAGTGGCGTAGCCAGCCCAAAAATTTTGTGGGTGCATAAAAATTTTGGGGGGGGCCAAAATGCTTGATTTTAGGCGAATAACACTGTTTTGTTTAGAAAAACGCTTCTCAAAGCACAAAATGACTATATTTTCTAAACATTTGGGAGGGGGGCGTGGCCCCTTTGCCCCCCCTGGCTACGCCTATGGCTTACAGTAAATACTATTTCAGAAATTATTTGAACTCCGTCTGCCCTTAAACGTAAAGCAGATACACAAATCAAAGGTGAAATTGCACATTAATGGTAGCTGCGCGCAGATCGTCTCTTGGAATTGTTTTTGCTCATTTGGGTATTTTTAAGCAAACATATTTTCTCCTCTCTTTTGGATTAATCCACTTGTGATAATACCACGAAACGAGTAAGCACTGACAACGTTCTTGTCAAGATCCTTTGACCGTGCAACCTGTTTGAGGGCCCAAAAGAAAAATCACGCCATTGGCAAACATACCAACATCATTTCTTATGCTGTTCGGCAACGTTTTGTTTGGAAACCTTATGTGTGACGGGCAATTACACTGCTTGCTGTGAAACGTAAATACTTGTTGCCGTTCCCTCGCGTGCCCGGGTAATTCTTTGTTATCAATCCAGCCGGTTCCATTGGGAGTCAACCCAAACAGCTCCTCTATCTCACCCAACGACCACCCGAACGTGCCAAAATACCGCTTTGCACCTACGGATTTACCGGGTGAATTCGCTTGTCTTACGTCACAAATGCGGGTCTTGTATTGTAACAATTAGATTGTTTCCGCGTTGGACAAACTCTTTGACCTGCGATTGCGCTACTGTAAAAGTCCTTATGAATATGTCTTTTTACAAGCTGACCAGCGAAAATCTGAGCAGTATCAACCAAATCAGTGGCGTAATTGTTAGGAAATGATCTTTTGCATAACGAGCACCAAGCCACAGGCACGGGCTAGATTCATAATAGTAAAAAATACTATGGTGGAGTTTATGAATGCTTCTCGTTCTTGTATGTCAGGGGTGGCCAACAGGTCGATCGCGATCGACCGGTCGATCGCTGAGGCTCAGCTGGTCGATCGCGCTTGATTTTGCGTTGAATTGACAAGGTACC
>JGI24159J19872_10005338_pt1 | contig 16606 bp, 10 predicted proteins | sample Ectturendosymbi4_FD_19872 | JGI IMG/M metagenome (IMG submission 19872) | reverse complement strand
AGGGCAGCGTCATCGGCAAAGAGGAGGTCACGTATCAGCTGCTCAAAAGTCTTTGTGTGCGCCTGCAGTCTCCTGAGATTGAACAGACTGCCGTCAAGGCGTCATCCAGTGTATCTTGCATCAGAGTTGTCCAATGAAAATTCAAGCTTTACGCCTGCTATGTCCAACCAAAATGGCTTACTGGGCCAAAAAGTATGTCACTATCTTAACCACGGCCGCACATTGAATGACATATTAAGGAGGGCCGGATTGAATGGCCAACTTTGATCTTAGCAAACTAAATTTAGCTTAAGCTAAAGTAATGAAAACATTCGAATCTTTAATACAACGGCAACAGATGTGCTAAAGTGGCACTAAGGACCACTTACATCAAAAGCGTCAAATTCAAGATTATCAAAATAAGGACAGGTTGTCAGCAGGTAGGATAGTTTTACTATAGTGAAAACCTAAACTGGGCCGCACAAAATCTTCGAATGGGCCGCTGATTGGAGATAGCTGCTTTACACTAATGAGAACATCCAGTTGTTTGACCAATAACACTTCATCTTCCGTGATAGTACAGTTATTTCAGGCAAGGAGCAATGGTTATGCAGTGTTTAGGAGCCTTTGTCACAAGATGGTCTTAATTTTATTCACATTGTGAAAATTAACATTGTGTGCTTGTCTACAGAATTTTATTACTGTAGATGCTATGTTACAATATCTGTTCAAGAATGACTTACATGATTGCAACTGAAATTTATCCATTGCTTTGTCATTTATCAAATGTGTCTGTCAGGGTTGAAGTTATCAAAACGTTTCACAGATCAACTATGACTGACGAAAGATTAACAAATCTGGCAATTTTTTCTATTGAAGGTGAAACTGCAAAAACATTAGACATGACAGGCCTGATAAAAACATTTGCAACTTTGAAAGCTAGGAAAAGTCATTTTAACACCTTGGAATTTAGTAAATGCTGAAGTATTGAGTCTGCTTGTTATAGTATGTCTGCTTTCTACGCTATGTTGATGCCATAGAAACATGACGTAATAAACATTTTTAAAAACAAATCGACGTTTCTGTTCATGTATAATATTATGTGTTAAATGTAATAAATTATATATTGAAGGCCCAGAAGTCCACGCTTAGTATGGGGGGTTCAAAACACATAGTACCGGCTCTGCCTATTTGTGGCCCTGGGAAAAACGTCAGCAAATAATTAAGAGCTTGAATAATTAAAAACACTGCAGGATGAAGTAAACTGTCTAAAAAAGATTAAAAACCTAAAGCCGTTTAAGAATAATTTTGTAAGTATGTTCAACATCCAACCGTGCAGAAGAGCACCGAACGTTAGTTCGTCAGTCTGTATGCATTTGTAAGATAACCCAGAATTTCGTGTACGTTTTGCAACCCTAGGTCATGGTTTGTGAGTTATTTGGTGGCGACTGCAGATCATTGAAACTTTGTTGATTTAACAACACAAATCATAGATTAACGCAAACAGCAAATATATTCCTTTATGCATTTTCAACCTGCATCACCACCTCGCTGATCAGTTGTGACCTGGCTATTCAAGCAGTTCATATGGCGACCATTACTAACGTTACAGGTGACCCGTAACACTTCGCTTTTTTACATTACTGCTGTTTTCGAGTTTTATTCTTTTTCATCCGTCATTGTCCTTACTGCAGCTGAAAGCGTTCGTCCAGTTTGTTGTGGTTTAGTTCCATCGCAACGATGGTTTCTGATATAACTTTGGCATAAATTGTCAATTCTTTCAAATGCTACGACTGTTATTCTTGTTGCGTGTTACTGTGGACTGAGCACGCACCACTGCAACTGGTTGACAAGGTTCGATTCCTAGCCGGGTCCTACTGAAGACTTGAAAAACGATACTTGCGGCCTGTCCGGTCTCGTGCTCGGTCTTTCGCCAATTCTATATGACACAGCACCCCTCTTTGTTTACACCGATCAGCTATTGCGCCATTGCATTTTCATATGCTCTGATGCTCACTAATAGTTATTGGTTTTGCTTAGTGGCAGTGCGATGGCTTCTTGTAGTGCTTCTGCTTGTTGGTTGAGTCATATGAAACACTAAACCATTGAACCATTGAACCATTGAACCATTGACTTTCATGGGTGGGTGTTAGGAAGGATTCATAGGTGCTGCTGCCATTGGCTCGCCACCAGCGCAGAGTTCACTGCGAAAGCAGCCACCTGGCCCACGGTGCAAGCAAACGGATATGGGCGCCGCTGACCACCTGCGACACTCCAAAAGTACATAAACGAGTTTAATAAACCGAGCTGATCTACCCGGTATCAATAAAAAACTCGAAATGATTTTTGCATTCTCAACATATTTTTTTCGTGCTGCAACGTACACTTCCGCAATACCAGCTTTGTATTTTACAGCGCGTTTTTTTTAAACCAAAATGCATACTTTCAGTTTATCTTGCAACAAAAGTTCTCAAGGCAATCCACCTCCTGCGAAAGAAAAACTTCAAAGTACCTACATCCGAGAACCTGCGCGAAGCTGCAGTGATCACTTCGTCAAAACGTATGACTGCAATCAACTTGCCAGCAAACAAGCCATGACTTTTCCACTAAGACAGTTTAACGAAACAGCAGTCATCCCGTCGCCATTCTCCGGCGATCACAGCGCGAGCTGCAGTTTTCATTGCGTCAGGAATGGTATCGAAGATGAGGCGAATCGACATCTCCAAACGCGGCCATGCCCTTACGTCCAGATGGGCAACGGACCATCAGCCAAACGGTCTCGTTCGGATGAAACAGCAGATATTTCTTCGAAACTGGAACAAGTAACTTACGACCTGCTATTGCGCGAGCTGAGAATTCAACTAATGCCTAAGCTTGAAACCATCGCCAAGGCTGCAGCGAACTCTATTTGTGCTAGCTTGGAATACCAGAGATGGGAACTTAAGAATGGATTCAGGACATCTGAACGCACGTCTGGTGATATCGTGAGGACCTTAGAAGATGCTCTTTACCCTGGTGAACAACCCGACAAAAGCAAGACAAGTTTTCAACCATTCTTCAACGGTACGTTTCGAAAGCTGTAATTAAAAATGATAAAAGCTTGTGCAAATGGTCGCTGTAAAATGTCCCTACTGCTGTCGATCAATTTGAAAAAATTAATTTTAGTTTTAGTGCTTTTTACAGAAATTCAACATTTTTAACTCTAACAAAGTTGCGCAGCGAAGTTGATACTGAAACCTGACCAAGCAAGGCAAACGTTTGTTGCGTTCTGCAGCCGTGATGTGGGCTATAATATATTCTGACTATTAACCTACTCCTTCGGTTCTTTCTCATTCGTATACTGTTTTTAAAGCTGCAGAAAAACGCTGCGGCATAAATTGTTTGTCAGAAAACTTTTGGATGTACCCTGAAATTGTCTCGGCCTTCTAAATTTTTCAACGGTTGTTTTATAATAATAATAACAGTATAATAATTTATTGCAGACTCGTGGTCTATGGCAAATGAACTTTGAAGAATAGCAACGTTAATACATGAACCAGTTTGATTTGTTTTAAACTAACACTTTATGCGCAATGATGATGCTCAGAGCAACATCAGCCTAAAAATTACCCCGTATGTTTTTTGCCTGGCGCACTCGCTACGATGAAAATCGGCGTTTTTTCTGCAGCAACACTTTTCATCAAGCCCGTAACCAGTGGGGCGAAGACCCCCTAGACAATTGTTCGCCACCCTGGAAAAATGTGTTGGACATAATTTAAAAATATTGGACATTTCAAAAAATTTGGGCCCCTCGGAAAACTCTTCGCCCCTCCTGGTGTCCCAAGGTGGTCACTGGCCTGCTGTGCATCGTTAGCTTGAACCCTTTTCTGCAGTGGAACTTTTACGACCTGCTGCAGGTTATAACAATTTTGCAGCCGATTAAGGCAACAGCTTTGCAATTTACAAACAAATTTGCAAATCGCAACTTGAACGTTTACATTGGGCTCTTCGTTGCGGCCGAAACAGAATCAACGCCTAAATACAATTTGGAAAGTGAGGTCGACATATTTTCAATTATGAAATCGTGCTCTACGTGAGGAATAAATCACATCGGTAAACTGATTTTTGACAGGCTCCTTGACTTCACAGGTGGTCAGGCCCGTAGCCACTGGAGGGGCATTCGGAAGAATTGCCCCACAAATTTCTTTTGTGACCCCCAAATTTCGTTGCGCCCAGAAAAATTTGTTTTAAACATATAGTAACAGCAAAAATCTTGCCCCCCTAAAAATGCATTGCGCCCCACCAAATCTTGAAACGTGGCTACGGGCCTGTAGGTGGCCAAACTGGTGATCAAAGTCGAAATAACGTGGTCACGAAAACACGTCAGAAAGATAGACAATTTCAAAAAATAGTGCAAAAATGAAACGTATGAGAAAAAATGAACTGTACCACATTTAAAAAACACGTTTATTGTTTTCAGTCAGAAGCAACATGTTTCAATCTCTTTTATTCTAACCAAATACATTTTTCATAACAGTCATTTGGATCCAGGTTATATAGCGGTTCTCCATCGGTACTCTGTTGCTTCAAAGGTGGAGGTCACAGAGTTCGCCTGAGAATGTTTCGAGATTGCAGTTAAACAAACCAATTAACATGCATAGCGATATAGAAAGCTTAGTGAGGGTTACACCTGTTGCCAATTTACTTAACAAACGTATCGTGCAACTTTCATTTGCGTAAAAAGGATGCCCACGCGTAATTTTCAGGGGACATCGTATAAAACGTTTCAAAGATCTTCATCACGGAAGTGGTAATATTTTACAAGGTTTGCTAATCCCTAACTAACACGTACGTAAAGGGTATTTTGCGGCTCCATTGAACGCTGGGTTGGGTATTTAGTTGTCGTGTAAAGATGACTAAGTGAAACTAAAAGAAAAAGTTTGCAATGAAGGTGATGGAAATATTTGTACCAATGGGCTTCTTTTAGCTATTTTTATTGACTTCTGTTTTTAACTGAATTTATCCATCCACTACCAAGTATTACGTGAACTGGTGTGCTAATGCTGACATGTCATGAAGACATACAACAACTGATACCATTTTATCTGATTTGTTTTCATTCGGTCACCTGACAGAAAACTGAGAAACTGGCAATGTGTTTGAACTTGTAATTGGCCACTAGCATCACGTCTGCTAGTTGCTGTACGTGTGCGCTTTTGCTTTTCATAGTTTTTAAAACCTTAGCAAAACGTAACTTCATACGCAAGCAAACTGTTGGGTTGTCACAAATAGCCATTGCACAGTTGCGCGACAAACATACAGTAAAAGTTAAAGAACGCATTGGAAACGACACCTAGTTTTGTTAGAAGAGGTTTTCAGGAAAGATGTGGCAAAGAAGAGAAAAAGCATCATGATAAGATCTTTATCAATAAACAAGCTGCATCCCACGCCAAACAACTAACGCAGTTATCTAGTGATTCGAAGAACGAACATAGCAAAAATATCATCACCCTGGTTTTGTTCATTGAACGTTTCGGTTTTACCGTTAAAAGCTTTTGCGCGTTGCACCCTAATCGTGGGTTCCCGACTAGAGCTGCCATAGACTTTGGAGAACGCTTTTCTATCATCAACCTCTATTGTTTCTTCCTAATTTTTATGTGGCAGTAAGCGCACACGTTTTATGATTTATTCTCAACGAGCGTTTCACGCAGACAAACGAAAAAGAAATTTTGAATATTCTGCGAACTATTTTAAAAATTAACCTTCTTATTTTCACACCAGGCCATGATCAAGAGAGAACAAAAGCATTCGAAAATCTTAACAGAAGTTTAGAGCACAACCACGTTGAAAGCAATCAGCTGCAAGAAGGATCATTTTACGGTGTCACTTCACCAGGAATAAACAAAAGCGGAAGTTTTCATGAAAATCACCGGTTGGTGAAAGTTTGTTGTTGCAACTGCTCGGTCGTTAAGCAATGCAAGCTTACTAGGAAAACAAACCGAACACACGGGGACTTTGGTTTTGAAGACAAACTTCGCATTGAAAATTTTGCGTATGGTGATATGCAGCGATTGCTTTTGTTTGAAAAGTATTTTATAATTTCACTAGATATGCACTGCACCATAATATTATTGTTGCCACAAACAAAATGAGAGATCCAGAAAATTTTAATGACAACCTTTCATGGATATGCCTATCTTAAGATTTTGAAAGATGTTAACTGGTGCAAGGCAGCTAGACATGTTTCTGTAGAGAATTGAATGCTCTAGGTTTGCTGTGAGCTTTAGAGGACTCTGCCTGCCGTGCTTTTCTTTCATAACTTTGCAATGATCCAGACTTTACATGTATACATTCAAACAATAAGTTTCCACAAAGGGGACGCAGTCGAATCACCTGCAAATTATTTTGCTAGGAAATCTTTTCACGTAATTTACGTATCTTCTCTCCTTTCCAAAAGGTTAGCTCTACAGTATAGGCGTAGCCAGGGGACAGAGGGTCATGTCCATCCCCAAATTTCTAGCACATTTTGTCGTTTTGCGCTTTGAAAGTCTGTGTCCCAAACAAAATGATGTTGCTCACCTGAAGTCAAAATATTTGCCTTCCAAAAAATTTGGCCTGGCTACGTTACTTTCTATACCGGGGGTACCCAAACTGGGGTGCATGTAACCCTAGGGGTACATTTGCTTATTTGAAGGGGTACATTTATTGTACAGCCGCAACAAATTAACTGTGAGACTTAAAAATGGAGTCTACCTTTATAGTTCTAAAAACAAAGGTTCTAATTCAGTGGATATTTGTCTTAAGAAATTTAAGGGATACATTTCATCCGTTGAAATGCTGAAGGGGTGCACGGTCAGAGAAAGGTTGGGACCCCTGTTCTATACAGTGCCTGTTTCGATGCGGTGATATTAAAATAAGGATTTTCAAAGATAGGCAAAAGTTCATAAATTCTGTTGTATCTTCGCAGTGCTGCTTCGAGGCAACGTATCTGCACGAATCCTTCTTCAGCTGCCGGAACCAAACCATTGGATTTGTCAATTTCAGCCACAGCTTCTTGCAGTCAGCCTGTCAGGCCGGTCGCCACGCGATTCTTTCAAGGGCAAATAAGTTATAGCGATTCCGGGATTGCTTATCTTTCTCAGCCTGCTTCGTCAGTTTCGGCCTCAAGCCCAGCTTTACCGGCACATCCGCTGCAGCCTAAGCCCGCCACAAGTTCCCAAATCCACGTGGTAGGAAACAACCCCTCTGATCGCAGCATGTCTCAGTTCTTCGGTTCAGCGTACAAGGAGCTTAACGCGAACGGACGTTTAAACGCACGATCGAAGACCGTCGACGAGTTGCGATCGATCGCCGGCACACCGCAGTTCCCTCGGTCAGAAGTCTACGGACCGGTGTCGCCGGAATCTGCTTTCCGTCGAAGTGCGGAAGAGACGAGAAAGCCCAACGGGCTGCTGACGCTGCAGTGCCGACCCGCTCGAGCGGAAGACCCGGACCGATGCAGAGGTGAGAAACGTTGCTGTTTTAGGCCAACGACTTTGCTTACGGTAGGACTTTTCCTAAGATTAAAAAAATCAATTTAAACCTGCGGAGCACAGTAAATTAAACATCATGATACAAGATTAACTACTGACAATTTTCATAAGAGAAAGAATGCAAGCAGCAACTATACAATAAGTTCACGGCGCTAAATTCAAAAACCGTTACGTCACGTGCGAACTTTTCGAAAATACTCTTACAAATTTGCCGATTGATTAAAATTCTTCATCTGTGAGGAGACTATTTACTTGAATACACATATGTGTGAGTTTGAATCACCGGAAAAAGATGAGAGCAGAGCCCACTCGGCTGATTCTTGGAAAGCTTACAGCACACTTAGAGCTTTTAACACTTATGAGACTAAATTTGTTATGTCTCAGGCAGCAAGATTCGCTGTTGCTTCAATTGTTAGTGACATTTTGATTCGTTTTACCAACATAATTGCTTCTAGAGTGACAGTTAATGTGTGATTCAACAAACTGCTCCACTTGCAGCGACAAATTCACAACCCGATGTTTGATTTCCAACTTCTAGAAACATTGTCCTTTCACATGCAGTACAAATATTTACGCCTTGCGCAATTTTTACGCCTAGTCAAAAATCTTCGTGTTCGTATGTGTTATATCAAAATAAAGTTTGGATCAACGCAGGAAAGGCTTTTAAACTGGCACTGCCGTAGTAATGATTTGCCCGAACTTCAACACTCACCCTAGATGTCCTTACACGTCCTACGTGTTGCGTGTTGGCCAGACAGATCAGTCACGCTCAATCTAACGAACCTTTGCAATGCAGTAATTCTTTCAAAAGCGTGTTGCTTCACTGTGCTTCCACCTTGCGGTTTTACTGTTTATCGACTGCGACACATATGATGTTCATCCTTACTCTTCGTGAAAATAGCACATGTTCTTTCAAAAATGAAAATCAATAAGCCACCTAGGAATATTCCGAAATAAAAACAGTTTGAAGACATTTAAGACAAATGAAGCAACACCACCTTTGACGTGTTTAATTTGATTCTGAGTTACGAAAAAAGTTATTCCTTCCACCCTGCTGCGTGGCCTTGCGCAACTTCACGAAATTGTGCGAAATAGCACATTTCGTGCAAACCAAAACATCTTGTGCAAATGCAAACATTTTGTGCGAAGCAACCCGTGTTAAAATGAGCTCAACCAAGGCGCAGTGCTGCGGCAAATGTGGACTAAATTTTGTACGAGTGACATTGTGTGCTTGCCATTTGTTCTCTACCCAGGTTTTGCAGAGAGAGCAGACGATTTGAAAATGGACCAAGAATCAGACTGCTTCTACAACTCTCAAACGGTATGCTCATTACCCTTTGTGTTAAAATCGGTGCATCGATCATGAAGGGTCACTTCCCTTGTTGCAAATGCTTATTGCGACAACACGCAGTTCTGTCACAAAAACGCAAACAATCTGACTTCGTCAGTGTTTACGTTATGGAAAGTATTTCACTAGTTGATACAAACATGCCGTGACGGAAATTCGCTATAAAAGCTAAATCACAGTTTTTATAAACATGACTCAAAAATTAGAAGCAGCTGGTATTGTCGGTATTGCTTGGATCTAATTTATTTTTGTTTCGTTTAATTCGTAACTTCTAAGGCTACTGTGATTTATTTTAACTCAACGATCCCGTTGAAAAAACAGCAAAATAGAGCAGTTTTGGTAGTGTGCAATACAGTATCTGCTTGGTCCAATACAGCATCCATTTTGAAAGAATCATTTATACGGTTTAGCTTTATTATAAATTGCACTTGCAGGATGGCCTAACTCCACAACATTTGAAGAAAGCCAAACTAATGTTCTTCTTCACAAGATACCCAAGTGCAAGCAAATTAAAAGCTTGCTTCAGTGATGTGAAGGTCAGAAGTCTTGTTCGTTTCGTCAGAGTTTTACTTGTTCAACCTTAGTTTCGATGAAATGTGAAACATTGTGTTGCTCAGCAGTTAGGCTGCTCGGGAATGTCTCTGTGCGCGAAGACGCTTTGAACGCCATTGAGCTTTGGTTCAGGATTATCACAACTGTCCCAACCAGTGCTGAAACGTAACAGTCTTACTTGGCGCATGAAAATAACTTTCGTTCTTTCAACATCAAGCAGAATCGCAAAGTCCCAGCTGTTGTTTGTTCAGCTTTCGATCAAAAGAAAAAATGACTAGAATAAATAGTGAAAGTTAAAAGTGTTTTCGTGCGAGGTTTTAGTCTTTCTGGTTTCTCGAGAAAAATTTTGTTTGAGTATACGCACTTGTGTCTTTAGTAAACTATCATCTGTAGCCACCACACGCACACCTGCTTTGTTTGATTTGTACTTAGCACGACTGAAGTATTGAGTCAAATCAGAAAAGTATGGAGGTGGTTAATTTTAAGAAATCTATTTAAATGGTTTAAGCAAAGCCTCCAAACCCAGATACGACAAGAACTTCTCCGGTTAACCTGATATTGAAAAAGGCACTGCACACACATTGAAAGCTATAGTACCATGCCATCTGGCAGCTGATGGACAAAATGCTTTCTGATGACTTTGTTTTGTTATTCACGGTAGAGGTCTTGTCCACGCAACTGCGATTAAGTTTGAAGTTCATGTTTACGACACCCAAGAAAGGCTTATGAATGGAAACGATGGAAAACATTCAAGTAATTCTAACCTGGCATGTTTACACATTCACCATTGAAAAAAAGTCTGCAACAACCGAGGGGGGGTTACTATAGAAATTTGAAGTGTAATCGCCGTTGTCAGGCGCTAGACGCAATAATTTGTCAGCTTCAACCCGATCTCGCAAACGTTTGCAATTTACGTAACAATGCTCCGAATAAATTTGCCTTAAAATTTCGGCCAAACAAGCTGATGCGTTGTTGACGCCGAAGTAATTTGCCTGTTTTAGCTCAAAACACATTTTCGCACTTGCCTTTCAGCGTACACAAACTTTTAAGTGTTTTTCAGCGTTTATGCACTTTTCTTGCCAGAAATATTTTCAGCAATGCGCATCTTATTGAAAGAAGACAGTCGAGAATTATCTGCGGTTATTGAACCGAGTTGATTATCTGGAAACAACAGAATGGTGAAAAAATACCCCCGAGTTCCAAATAGTTTGAATTTGAAACTGCTTCGACTGTCTTCTTAAGCCTGCAAGCTTGCTGGTGCGGAGAAAATATTTTAAGAAAAGAAAAGGGAATAATAACGATCTGGCTTGTACTTACTTAGCAGGCATATTGCCTGCAAGCCGTCAAGCGCCAGACTGTCTACCTTTAAAAGAAATACATGTAACTGTGTGAGTTAGGATAAGCCTGAAATAAGAAATAATCAAGAATAACTGAACTACGCCGCCATGACGAACTGGATTTGCCATAATCCAGCCTGCTTTCATAAGTCAAAGGTCTTACTTCGTTTCATTTCCCATTTTTTTTGTAAGAAATGAAATCCCAACCACTAGCACCACAGACATTACATGTGTATTTCATAAATATTGGTTGATGAAGAATTGACTAACGCGGTCAGTTGCTTTTTGCTTGCCAGGAGTTTGAGTGCAGTTATCATTTTAAAGTCTTTGCATCTTATCGTTGACACGTTAATTTGAAGCACGATCAGACGAGGGCTAAGTTAATTACAACGTTTTGTTAACAACGCAAATGCCACTGGTCGAGATCAAAACCGTCGCCAGAAAGTTTTCAATAGGGGGGCTTTGCAGTTCTGCGGGGGGCTTCTCGTTTGTGTGGGGGGGATTGACATTATAAAATTAACTAAAACTCCACTTATTTATAGTGTTTCACCCTTCAGTTTGGGGGGGCTTGGAGCTTTGTTTGGGGGACTAAGCCTACCAAAGCCCCCCCGTGGCAACGGGACTGGTCGAGATCCCTACTGGCTGCGTTATCTGATTTTTGATTTTACAAAACAGTACGCGTGCTTCAAGCCAACCCTTATGTTTCAAATTTAATCACTCAAACATATATTGCTATAACTTACACCTTTAGCTTAAAAATAGTAATGAATATGCAAACAAAAGCGTAAATCGCTTCGCATGACTGACGTTGTGGATCGCAGCCCACATTTAGAAAAGTAACTCATGGGATATCTTTATGGCAATGAATGGGTCCGCAATTCACTGATGCGTCCGCAATTCACGAAATCATTTCCTTTTGGTGCAAGATTTTGTACCTTCGACAACGCTGTATTTTTGAACCAAAGGCACATTTCTCATCTTTAAGGGGAATCCTAAAACGTGTATGCTGAAAATTACAGAAGAGAGAACAGGGCTAATTTTTGTGCCTAAAATTACTAGTTAATGCGACGTTTGTCAGTGGTTAGTTACTAACTGAATGGTGAACTCTTAACTGTCTTTATCTCGTTGTTTTCGCCTCCAGGAGACAGATGTGTTTTGGTCAAACTTACTCATGCGTAAACACTTCCATTTGACTCAAAAACGATGAAGCTAACTAGGAATGCTTTGGCCTTTTGTTTCTCTTCGGAATTAGGAAAACGCACGCAGGTTTTCAACGTTAACAACCAGCGAAAGCCCAATGTTTGGCTTCTGAAACGAATTTCTGAGCAACGTTTCATCAAGCTACAATCAACTCTACGCGTTGAAAACTCTAACCTATTAAAAGCGATTGCGGCGTGTTCTTGGTTTTCTAATCAAACGTCAATAACTAAGCATTTGTGTGGTCACTGAAAACCTCTCCAAGTTTTGTAGATATTGTCCAAGCAGAGCATGGCTTTCAGTGGCTCACATAACGGTGTATTGGGGACCAGTGGATGCAAGCTCGGCGAGCTCATTTCAATTTACACTCATGTATGTTTCTTGGCAAAAATCCTGAAACACCGTACCACAACACTTGTTTCATTGTTTGGATTGACGTTTGCACACGTTTTGATTTCATTGCCTCACCAGAAAGCCAGTACACGACGCTTTTTCAAATAAATCCAAAAATGTTTAAGGTTCTTTGTGATTGTTTTTTAAGACTCTCACAGGACCTTTCGGGAATTTTTTGATGGGCCTCTTAGAAATTTTGTGCTTAAGGGTCAAGTTTCTTTTTTTAAAACTGTATTTAATGGTGGATACAGCACGCCACTGTCAAGTTCCTAGACTGGTCAACAGTGCAGATGTAGCTGAAAGGGGTTTCCATGGACAACTTGAGACACCCCACAAGGGCACCAAGCGAGAGCTAAATTTTGTTTTGTATCACGATTCACTTGCATTGCTTACACATTTTACTTTAACAGTGAAACAGCTAAATATGTGGCCTTACTTGACCTCATTGAATACGCTTACTTGTCTGCCTACCACAAAACGCAACCAACGACGTCGCAACATCTGTAAATTGTTTGCTGAAACATGAATACGACACATACATGTTTGATTACATGTCAGAAAGAGACTTATACACAGTGTGTGATGGGTAAGGCATAAGGAATTGCTGTTGCTAAACTTGATATCTCAATACATCAATGAATTTCTGCACTTAGAAGATACTTTACACCATCAAGCTTAAAGATAACAGTACAAAATTGTCTTAGAAAACTCTGTTGCAAAATCCACTGGCTTTGAAACAAACTTACGCAAATTCAAAGCAGACTAACTGTGCTTTGCACCTATGAAGAAAATTGTATAAGAGAAAAGGCATTTTATTTTTAATTTTTGTTTGTTTTGTGGTCTCCATCGTTTACTACCTTTTCTCTACGGTTTATGCTTTTAGTAGCCTAAGGTGAACAATCTCTACGATTTTAGGCGTTTGCTTGACTGCGAAGCACCGTATTTTTCGGACCATAAGGCGCACCGGATTATAAGGCGCAGTATCAAAAATTGAATGCTATCTGTTCTTTTTTCGTACGTGAGGCGCACCGGATTGTAAGGCACACTAAACAAAGCAAAACTAAGATACGGTAAGTCAAACTGTATTCAACTCTTTCACAATAACTCCCGAGTGACGTAGGGCTGGAGTTGCCATTGGGAGTTTAANCTGTCATTACATATGATGGGTTTAATCTGTTACAATCTNCTAGACACCAATAGCCTAATCTGCTAGACACCAATAGAACAAAATAAAAGTTGTACGCGTGTTTGATTCGGTGTGAGCCAATGTAGTCAGGAGCCTCGCGGAGTAATACTCTCGGAACCACACATAAGCTGCTCATTGCAATTGTTGGTTTATTACGTACCACGATGGTCTGTTTACAAAAAATCGTAACTAGCAATTAAACAAATAGCACTATTTACCACATACCATTGATTCAAGATGAGAAAGCACAACCAGATTCATACATTAGGCGCACCGCATTGAAAGGTGCACTTTCGATTTTTGAGAAAATGAAAGGATTTTAAGTGTATCTTATGGTCCGAAAAATATGGTAATTTTTCAATTTTTCCTGGTGAAACAACGAAGAAATGTAAAAAACGCACAATGTAAACCAGGAACAACTAAGACATCGTTGCGTTCAGTACTCTTTGAGACTGTCGTCAAGCTAATTCGCTGGCACGAACGTCTTAGTTGACTACGAAGCTATTGTTCAATATTTCTGAAAGTTGTGAAACAGATTGTTTTCATGCACTGTGTGTTTGTTACTTGCGACGTGTAAAATCATAAAAGGCATATTCTGCACGTTGTTATTAAACTCTCTGTTGCTTTGCGCAGTTAACCCGGGCAACAACGTCGCAGTTGATCAAGTGGTTCAGCAACTTCCGTGAATTCTACTACATCCAGATGGAGAAGTTCGCTCGTCAGGGTCTCACCGACGGAATCACCGAACCGGAACAGTTGCACGTGTCACGTGACTCCGAATTGTTTCGAGCGCTAAACCAGCATTTCAACAAAAGCAACGACTTCAAGGTGAGCAGCCGGCGACCATTGCTCCATTGGCTTTTTTGGACAGTAAAACAGATAAGGAGAAGTGTTTCAAGAGACAAGAAGAGCGTGTCTTGAAAACTGCGAGTGATTTCATGCAAAGTTGGATTTTAAAGTACTGTATTGCTTCGTGAGAAACAAATTGACTAGTAGATATTAAATTCTCCAAAATATCGTCAAAATTTTAAATATTTAAATGATCTCTGCAACGGCATGAAACAAAATCGTGCGTTCCAGCACTCGCAGTTTTGAAAAATAAACAAATAGCCGATGAATCGAAAAGAAAAGATGTTGGAAGCTTAAATGGGGTTTAAACTGGATAAGGTACAGTATTGTGAAAATATGTTGCATCCAGAATAACGTCAAGTTACTTCAAAGCGTAGTAAATGGTTAGTTCAGGCAAACATTACACCGTGGTGGAAACCCAAAGTGATGAACTCCTTTTATTAAATATAAACGATTGGTGCGGTGTCAAGGGTCAAGGGTCAATCCGAGGAGAATAAAGTAGAACAGTTTGTGTTTGAAAAATTTGCCTGCCTTCATTTAAAGGTTTGCATTCCAAGACGGAGATTTAGTAATTTCTTGTTTATTGCCTTTTTCTCGTCTTTTTTGGTTGTTCTACCTAATGAAAAATTTCAGATGCTCTCTTCTAAGGTTTTCTGCATTCATACTTTCTCACCCTCTAAGAAACAATAATGATGGTAGTTCCTTTCTCTTCTGCGTAGCTATCATGCAGCCACAAAAATACAAAAAGATAAATGAGGGAAATTTGCACCATCGGATGCTCTGATAAAATGTGAAACAACGTTTTTTTAGGATTGGTGCACACGAAATGATCAACGTAACGTTTAAATCAAACGATATCTTTCAACGCACTGTTGATGGCAACTATGTTTAGCAAATCATTTACGAAACGTCTAATACTTCGTGGTTTTAGGATGGGTCAACAAAAAATGATCAAAGTAACGTTTAAATCAAACGAATTACAAATTCATCTTTCAACGTACTGTTGATGGCAACAGCGTTTACCAACAGATTTACGAAATGTCTGTTACTTCGTTTGCTTCGGCCGTTATTTTTATCATTGGGCTGTTAATTCTTTTCGCCAGTTGGTTTCCGCGTAAAAACCTAGAAAATCCCCAAAGGCATCTGATCCCGGACACTTGAAAAAATTCCGAAGTCCTTGCTTTTGTTCTCAAACGCTGCATTAAATGAACACCTTGCTGACGATTGTGATTCTTATGAGAATCCGGGTTGTAAATTTCTGCCAATTCTCCGCATGCGGGTCAAAGGAACAATGATTAAACTGAATTCGATGCGTAACACGAAGCAAGAGCACACATAATTAAGCGTGTACCAGCATCCTACACAGCCAACAGACTGGCCCCACGGTTCACTGAGCTATCAAAACAAACCGACCGTTTCGAAGAAACCTGGAAAACACCGTTTCGTTAAAGAGCCGCACCATGATTGTGTGATGACTGTCTTTCCTGGAGCTCTAACGTTCACGTACGTTTCAGCAGATCATATTTGGTGTTAGGCTTACAGCAACACGCATGCTGCGCAAGCTAAACGTTCCTGATTTAATTTTTCACAGTCTCTCTGTGTCCGGCAGACCAGTCCCCAACCACAAAATGGTTTCAGATATTCCGCAAAATTTTCAAAACTGACAACAGAGGCTTGCATAGGTCTGGTGATGCGTGGGGCGACTGCTTGATTTTATGTCCCTCTACCAAATTCTACTGTTGAGCAGTGGCGTATTGTGGTCATTGTTACTAGATATTCGCTGTTTGTGACATCACAACATGACGTCATATTCACGTTTGCAAAACAACGTTTTAACGAAGTTTGTTGACACAGCATGCACATACTTCTACACTCGCTCTCGCGTAGTGTCACTGTAATGAGCATAAATTTTCAGCGCTAAACATTAGAAGACCGGAGCAAAACACAGCACTCAGCGCTAAGACAGAGCAGTTAATAACTGCAGAAATATCCGACAACGCGTTAAAACAGGCGAGTAGAACACACTCAACGCTACGACAGAGCAGTTCTAAACTGCAAAAACATTAGGGTGGTAATGGTAATGGTATATTATTTCATATGACTCAGCCAACAAGCAGAAGCACCATAAAAGCCATCGCATGCAGTAAACCAACCATTAGCGAAAATTAGAGCAAATGAAAACACAATGGCACAATAGCTGATCAGTGTAAACAAAGACGGGCGCCGTGTCATATAGGATTGGCGAAAGACCGTG